>Ga0116227_10005992_pt1 | contig 25033 bp, 23 predicted proteins | sample S1TSphgellanicum_FD_89693 | JGI IMG/M metagenome (GOLD analysis project Ga0116227, IMG submission 89693) | Host-associated microbial communities from peat moss isolated from Minnesota, USA - S1T2_Fb - Sphagnum magellanicum MG | ecosystem: Host-associated > Plants > Peat moss > Unclassified... | reverse complement strand
TAGTGTTGTCAATAAAATTGCAAATGATTACAGTATAAGGGTTCTAAGCTTTAAGTTGAATTATTTTAGGTATAAAAATATCTTTGAATCCAATTTTCACCATAAAATATCTGAAAGAACCAATGAGAGTCAATAGTTGCTAGACTGGATGTGGATATAGGATTCCTCGTAGATTTTTGAACAAAACACCGTACATTTGGCCTGTTCCCTACCTACGCACATAAATTCAATTATCAACCCGTATTCCTAGATCATCTCAACTAACGTTGAAAATACACTATCCAGTAAACTAATTTACCCATGAACATTTTCAGTAACCTACTTTCGCCGAAAACTCCCACCCCATCGTCAATCAAACAACGTCGAGGAATTGAGATTAAATCGCCGCGAGAAATTGAAGTTATGCGGCAAGCAGCAAAAATTGTGGCAACTGTGCTCAAAGAAATAGCTGAGATGGTCAAACCGGGAATGACTACCGCGGATTTAGATGCATACGCCGAAAACCGCATCCGCGAAATGGGGGCAACACCTAGTTTTAAAGGGTATCACGGCTTTCCTGGCTCTATTTGTTCTAGCATTAATCACGAAGTTGTTCATGGGATTCCCAGTCCGAAGAAAGTCATCCGGACTGGGGACGTGTTAAAGGTTGATACTGGAGCTTATTATCAGGGCTTTCATGGTGATTCCTGCATTACCATTGCCGTCGGTACCGTTACCCCAGAAGCGGCTAAATTAATTCGCATAGCTGAAGAAGCCTTGTATAAGGGTATTGAACAAGTTAAAGCAGGTGCATACTTACTGGATTTAGCTGGGGCAATAGAGGATTATGTAAAAGCTAATGGCTTTAGTGTGGTTGAAGAATTTACTGGACATGGGGTAGGTCGTAACTTACACGAAGAACCATCAGTGTTTAACTACCGAACTAATCAAATCCCCAATGTAAAACTGCGCGGGGGAATGACACTGGCAATTGAACCAATTTTGAATGCGGGTTCTAAGCACACACGGATCTTATCTGACAGATGGACAGCAGTAACTGTAGATAATGCCCTGTCTGCTCAGTTTGAGCATACGGTGTTAGTAACAGATAATGGTTATGAGATTTTGACTGACCGGACGCAAATTTAAACAGCGGACAAGGGAGCGATTAACATCAGGTGATGACCGGGTAGAGGGTGTTTGACGGCTGTAGCCAAAGTCAGATTTAAAATCTGAGAGTGTCAAAGCCTGAGGCTATAGGCTGACGGTAAATTCGACTATACTTTTGCAGAAATTGACCCAGAAATTAAACTCCTAGGCTAAGTATCAATGAAGTAGCACCTGTCAGTTTAAGCCACTAAACGAAGAATTTGGTCTGGGGTGAATTTGAAAAACCAACACCCGAAGTCCCCATTTTAGGCATTGTAGTTTGTGTGGTTTACACTCCTTGAAGGACCATGCTGATTCTGGTGTTGCTGATGATGCAGACTTGGTTTTTGGCGGTTATAGTTTGTGTGGTTTACACTCCTTGAAGGACTATGCTGATTCTGGTGTTGCTGATGATGCAGGCTTGGTTTTTGGCGGTTATAGTTTGTGTAGTTTACACTCCCTGAAGGACTATGCTGATTCTGGTGTGGCTTATTCTGGTTTTCCGCCCACCCTATTTGCTGTGTTGACTCTCTAATTACTGAGGTGAAGGTAATTCCCACTGCTAACAATAAGCTTAAGGTGTGTTGCATCAGTATTTCACTCCCTTAAGCTTGCACATTCTTATGTGGCTTCCTGTCTGTCCCGGAGAGCAATCTGTAGCTGTTACTTTCATCTTCATCTTCCCTGCCGGCTGAAACTCAATTTCATCCACTACATATGAACTATCCTTTGCTACTGACAAAATACCCAACAGTTTTTCCTGACTTACGACTTTTGATAAGTCTATCTTTGCTTTTCCCCGTTGGGGGTCATCTAATCTAAATGCCGCTAGAGGAATATCATCCCAAATGCTTTGTACATCACTTGAGTCATCGGCTCCCCTGATGACTTTCCTTCAAACCAAGTAACTCTCATGTTATTTTTTCTTTTGTCGATTTTTCCGACGAGATTCCTTCTGCATTTTTTTCTTGTTCTTTGCTTGCTCTTTAGATTTATTAGAGTGAGAAAACCCTTTTTTAGGAAAGGGGGAAGGGGTGACTTTCTGACTAGTTTCCCCTTGAAAACAATCCCAGTCTTCCATCTCGGATATTGTATCTTCAATCAGAGAATAGTGTGGATCATCACGAAGTTGATTTAAAGCAGCTTCTATACCTAGTTGAAGATAATCTTCCACCTCTTCTGGGTCAATAGAAAAAGCATCGATCGCATCCTCTTCAAAAAGTCGATCAATATGTTCTTTCAGTTCTATAGGACAAAGCTGAGAACTATATATGACTAAATTTGTCCAAATATATTCAGATTTATTGTCCTTGAGAGTTGAGAAAAGTTCCTCAAAATATTGGATAACTTGCTCTCGTGAAATAATTCCTTGAGCTACCAAGACAACTAATGAATGTAGGGCAGCACATCTAACAAATTCATTGGTTCTTTGATTTTCTATAAGTTGCTTTATTAGGTCAATATTTCCGCCACTAGTAGAAGCGAAGATTCTTCCTAAATCCTCAATTAGGAAATCCTCAGGTACTAAACCTCTAGTTACATCAAGTGATATATCTCCTGGAGTCGAAAAGAACTCGACAATTAGAGGATGAGCTAATGGCTCTCGAAATTGTGCTAGCAAATACAAAGCATAAATGTGTAAGATATAGTCAGATTTATCTAATAACTCCTCCAGATTATTTTTGGATTCTTCTAAGGTAGCTAATAACACAGGAGTAATACCTTCCTTCTCATGTATTGCTCTATCCACAGCTACATGGGGAAATTTACCAGTGTTGTTTTCTAGTTCAGATAAAATTTCTGATAATTGCATCTTCTATACCTGGCTAAATTTACGAACGACAGTAGTTCAATCTCTTCAAGAGATCGAAGTAAGTGTAGTTTACCAAGTGATGTGCAACGATTCATTAATTTTTTATGATCTACTCGACCTAAACATGGTTATAAGTTTTTTTATCAAAAACTAGAAAACCTTGGACAGATGCCCATATAACCCAATGGGCATCTCCTCGGTTAGTTCTGGCAATTAGTACCCAGCAGTTCTATCCACCACATTGCGTAAGGGTTGCCCTTGAAGGTATCGGGTGAAGTTGTCCAAAAATAGGGCGATAGTTCTCTCCTTGACTCTAGGGGAGTTGCCACTAGAATGGGGTGTAATAAAAATATTCGGTAGCGACCATAAAGGACTCTCCGGGGGTAGTGGCTCAGTGAATACTGTATCTAAAGCAGCCCCAGCAATCCAACCTTCCTGTAGAGCTTGGGTAAGGGCTGATTCATCCACAATTGCTCCCCGTGCGATATTAATTAAATAGGCATCCGGTCGGAATAAACGTAGGGTTTCTGCATCAATCAACCCCTTGGTCTGTGGGGTTAATGGTGTAGCAATAACTACAAAATTTACCTCTGGCAGCAATTCCTTCCACTCATTTGCACCCACTACCTGATCAAAATTGGGCAGGGGTCTTGGATGGCGGGAACTACCCCAAATACGCATACCAAAAGCCTTAGCACGAACAGCAATTTCTTGCCCAATGCCACCCGCGCCAATAATTAATAAAGTCTTGTCTAGCAATTCCTGAACTTGCCAGTTACGTTGCCAATTACGTTGCCAATTACGTTCGGTCTGTAAGTTATAAAATCTCGGCAACTGCTTCGTGTAAGACAGTATATAGGCGATGACAAACTCGGCAATGGGAATGCCATGAACACCCGCACCATTAGTCAAAATCAAATCCCGTTCTAGGTATTTTGGTGTCAGAATGTGATTTACACCTGCATTGGGTGCATGATGCCAACGCAGTCGAGGTGCAGCGTCTAAAACTCGATGTAAAGTAGTTGGTTTGAGATAAAACCAACTAAAATAAACCTCAGCATCTGTGGCATCACCCTCTAGATTTCCATCACCATCTACAGGCACTACCACTATATCAGGAGGTAACTGAGGTTCAAGTTCTCGATAAATTTCTGCTGGTAGAATAACTTTCACTAGCCGACAACTCCCTGATTATGTTAACAGCTTCTGATTTAGACCCCTGGAGTTGCTCCCCCATCAACCAGAATTTCTACACCAGTAATGGAAGCAGCTAAATCAGAAACTAAGAATAATACTAACGCAGCAATCTCTTCAGGTTTAACAATTCTCCCCAAAGGAATTCCTTTAACAGTTTTAGCTTGGTATTCATCCACATTAATACCTAAGATTTGGGCATTTTGCTCTGCTAAAGTCTTGGCTCTGTCAGTGTCAGTTAAACCAGGAGAAATAGCATTAATGCGGATATTATCTTGGGCTAATTCCTTAGAAATACCCCGGGTAAAATTTAGTAGAGCAGCATTGGTTGTACCTCCAGGTAGAAAGTTAGGGCGAGGCGTACGTCCTGCACCACCGATAATGTTCACAATCCGTCCATCTCCCTGATTTTTAAAATAGGGGACAACGGCTCTCACTAGCCGAATATACCCTAGGAGTTTTAAATTCCAGGCATCTAAAAATGCCTCATCGCTCAGTTCTAGAAATGACCCCGCACGGGCGGAACCAGCGTTATTAACGAGGATATCTATTTTGCCAAATCGTTCTAGTGTTGTAGAGACGACTTTAGCAATATCTTGCCCTTGGCTGATGTCAGCACTAATGCTAATCACCTTAGCCCCGGTTGTGGGTAGAGATTGGATATCAAGAACTGCTTGTTCTAATCTGGCTTGGTTACGGGCAGCAATGACTACATTTACACCCTCACTATATAAAGCCTTGGCTGTAGCTAGTCCAATACCAGCACTACCCCCAGTCACAATGGCAGTTTTACCTGCTAAATGTAATTCTAAGCTCATAACAAATGTAGAAAGAAAGGGAAAAGAGAATAGGGGACTATCACCCTCTGATAATCTGAGTTACTGACCTTGCCCCAACAAAAACTGCTTGAGATGTGGCTGCTCTAAATTAATACCCAGTTCACCAGCTTTCTCAACGATTTGTTCAGGGGTCAGACTTTCATTGAGAGCATGAGCAATTAAAGCTATTCCACCTGCTCTAGCTCCACCGGCACAATGAATTAGAACTGGTTTGGGCAAATTCTCAACTGCTTGAATTGCCTCATCTGTTAGCTGTTGATTTGCTTCTTTAGGACTTAAGGGAATATTCGCATACTTTAGTCCTGCCGCTTCTGCTTGTTGATGTTCCTCAGGGAGAAAATCTTTCTCATCTGGAGAACGCAAATTTAGAACTGATTTAAACCCAGCGGAGGCTAATTCCAGTAACTGCTCAGAGGCAATTTGTCCAGCAATACTCAAATCATTACTAACTTGTTTCAAATCACTCATCTTTGATACCCTTGCCAAAAATGGGGGAGAAAATCAGCTCCCTAGGAACGTACACCTCCACCTCCTGTTAGGAGTTAAGGGACCCCCACTCATTTTAATAAATAGACGCCAAAACCCGATCCGCTGTAGCTCGAAATGCAGTTGCAGCACCAGCACTCATATCTCGTGGTGCACAGATGCGATTTCTCAGATAGGCAAGGGTGATAGCTCCAACTGCTGGGACAATCGGATCGATACTTTCTTTACCACCAGTCCGTCCCCCTGGTAATGGTGCCCCATTACCATTGATGAGATGATGAGCTAATAGTCTGAGGTGGAAATCAACAGCTTCTTTAACTGTGGATATGTCCCCATCTACAGCTAAGGCTTGCACCCCGGAATTTTTCAAAATATCCCCTATGGCAGCCTCCCGATTATCGCTCAATCTTTCCGCTGCTTCGGCTCGATTTTGAATCGCTTCACCGTCGGCATTGTCCAAAGGTAAAGGATTGCCTATGGGCTCTATACCAAACCTCCGACGCAAGAGTAAATTATTGGTGATATTGTCCGACTTAACCCTCTTATAGGCAGGACGTTGATTGAGTGCCGCAAACCAAGCATTAATCCGAGGAAAGCGCGGGTTCCCTTTAATGTGATAGCCCCGATACACGGGTAGATTTGCGGCTAATCTGTCTAGGTGGGGACTATGCATAATATCAACTAGGCTAAATGTCGATAGGAAGTAAGGACCTGGATACTTACCTAAAGTCTCCTCAATTCCGTCTAATTTAGCTTCAAATTCGGCTTGTAAATTTGCTAACTCGTCAGCATTTTCTGGAGGTCTTCTCAGGAATTTGTAGGCAGTATCCCGAAAACCGTTAGTTTCTGCATCCTCAACCCATTGTTTAGCTACCGCTTTTTCGTCTGGATTTTCAGGTAATAAAGTCTCCCCAAATCTTTCTTCTAAAGCTAGGAGAATATCCTTGGATTCATAAACTAGCGTCCCCTCAATCTTGGCTGCGGGGACAAGGGTTGTAGGTACTAAGTCTGTATACCACTTTGGCTTATTACTCAGATCAATAAACTCTGTCTCAAAGGGAATCTCCTTTTCTTCTAGGGCAAACCAAACCCGTTCACAGAAAGGACACCAAGAGTTGGTGTCACGATACAATAACACAGGTGGTGTGGCATCAGTGGACAGTTTATGCCAACTACTAGGAATAGGAACAGTGGAGGGAGATTGTCCTGGTCTTTTGAGCCGACGGGCTGGGGTATGCTGTTGAGCCGTTTCTAATAGCTGTTCCCAACTGGATATGCTGCTAAAAATGGACATTTTTACCTCGCTTTACTTGCAACGCCAGAAAACACAAATAATTCCTGCTCTTTCGCGACAGCTAGGTTTTCACCTAAATAACGGTGGATACCTACCCCCATGTCCCCCGTCGCTGTGAGTTTAAAGTTAACTTCCTCAAACCCAAATTTACGGAAGTATTGACGTACTGTTTCTGAGTAAGCTACACCATGGGAATGTCCACGAGTCCAAATCACGAAGGCGCCTTTCTTGCTCAGGAAACTTAGATTTCCCAATAACCGGTTGAGTTCGGTTTCATCTGGGAGATTGCCAAGGACACCGCACACAATCACAATGTCTGCTGGTACTGCACCTACATAGCTAGCGGCGCTGGTTGCATCTCCATTGATAAACTCAATTTGCTGCGTCAGACCTAATGATTCTATAGTTGCCCGACCACGTTCAACCAACTGGGGGTTGATTTCCACTAATCTGGCATATACATCTTGAGCGCGAGGATGATTGGCTAAGGTTCCTAATATATCTCGTCCATCACCCGCACACACGCTGACTAGGCGAATCACTCCCGGGGGCAAAGTATCTAAGCTATGGGCAATGTACTCCCTTACTATTTCTAGCCGTTGCTGTAGTTTAGGTTCAGTGTAGTAAAGGTCATGCCACTCAAACCAGTCTTTGGGCATAGATGAATATTTCCAGTTGCTAATAAATTTAGATATGCCAGAGTGTTTTTGTCACTCTGGCATTGCAAAAGCGGTAAGCCTATCGAGTAACAGTAGTTTAATTGGCAAATGTACTCTACCACAGAATTATGGAGAAATCAAGACACTTGTTTTTTTGAGCAAGACTATGGAATACTACTGTAAGTTGACCGACAAACAGGATTTTATTGTGCTAGGCTCTATCACCTCTGGTAAAATCAGGCTTTTAATGCGGAGTCTTACTAATCGCCAAAATATCTAGTGCTGGATTACTTTTAGGTCTAGCAGTGAGGTTAGTAGTACACTTGGGCAGAATTATCGTCCTCTTAACAAGGGATGCCAAGCTATTCCTGGCTCTAGAACTGTTCGCCTTTGGCGCACCGGAGGTGTACGATTAACAGGCCTCGCTCGTTTCCCACTTACCGAGTTTTCTTATGACTACGATAGTTTCTTTCGACCGAGTTTCTGATATTTACGATGCCACTCGGGCATTTCCACCTGGAATTTCTGAGCAAGTGACTGACTTTATTCTTAATTTAGTTTCACCAACACCAGAAACTAAGTTTTATGAAACTGGTATTGGTACAGGTAGAATCGCCGTTCCCATCGCTAAGAGAGGTTATTCCTATACTGGTATAGATATCTCAGAAAAAATGTTGGCGGAACTACACCAAAAACTAGAGGGTATTTCTCATAAATTAACAGCAGTTCATGGAGATGCCACTGCTTTACCATTTGCGGATAATTCTTTTGATGTAGGGTTGACTGTTCATGTATTCCATCTAATCTCTGCTTGGAAGCAAGCATTAGCAGAAATTCGCCGAGTCCTTAAACCAGGTGGGATTTTCCTCTATAGTCATGGTCAGGCTAGCGTTAATCAACTCAGTGCGGATACTAACCCTGATAAGTGGGAATTTTCTCAGCGTTGGCGGGCTATTTTAGAGGGCTATGGTCATTCTTTACCTCGCTATGGTGCAACACAAGAGGAAGTGTTAGCAGAATTAGAAGTACAAGGCGCAACTGTAGAAACGGTAACTGCTGCCAAATGGCTAGCTCAACAAACTGTGGGTAAATTTTTAGAAAATCAAGAAAACAGAATTCACAGTACCTCTTGGGCAATTCCTGATGATATCCTTGGTCGTGCTGTGCAAGATTTACGAGAGTGGGCTTTACAGCGCTTTGGCTCTCTAGATCACGATCTTTCTGAGGAACGCAGTTTCAAGATTGTTGTAGTACGTAACTGGTCTTAATTGATAGTTCTATTTCTACTGTTCTTATAGCAGGCAAATAATCTATACTTTACATATAGCTCTCTACGGCGCTGTATTCACACACTTACAGCTTAGATATGAGAGCTTTTTTGTACGTCTTATCCCCGGCTGGCCATATAACCCTATCTAAACTTAGGGACTTCCAACTAAAAAAATATCGAATTCCTAGGGGAGCAGAGGGAGTAACAGTTGTGTTGAGTCCATAAAATGGGATAATTTAATGTCTGGAAGTCCCTTACGCCCCTGTGTACTAGATGAATTTCAACCTATTCGTCGAGTCAATTCCTCTTAAAATCAAAATTTAGAATTGCTGCTAAATAGATTTGAGTCTGGCATAAGTAGGGGTAGCTGAATAAAGCTATAACCTATTCGTAATCAGGGTTTAAATCGTTTTTAATCCAAACAGGTGCAAGAATATGGCATTTAGAGACTCAAAATGCTTGCATTTCGCAAAAAAATCGTGGGGTTAATTTGGGGATCAACCTCAAAGCTCCCATTTTTTGCACCGTGTGGCACCTAGATTCGCAATAGGAGAGTTTTTCAGCAGACCCTAAGTAAACCTGCAACTGCTACACACTTTGTCACCCTGTTAGCTTTATGACTAGGAATATTGAGTAATTAAGGGTAGTCGATTGTTGAGTACCCAATCGCCTACTGCCCGTAGTTTGTAGTCTACAGGATCATGGAGAGTAAAGGTACGTAAATCGCGCCAGTAACGGTCAAACCCATATTTAGTCGCTGTCGCACGCGATCCAGTTACTTCAAAAATGCGATTGATGATATCTAGACCCACCTGTGTTGCTAATGCTTTGGCTGCAAATACCGCAATTGAAACTTCTCCCCGTTCTTCATAGGTAAGTGATGCATCCTTTTCCCACGCTAATTGAACTTTCTGGGCAGCTTGCTCTGCAAGGCCGATTGCTGCCTGGATTTTCACCCAAAAATCTCCATAATGATGCAAAATATACGGGTCTTGTGTGGCACTTTCAACCCCGGAGGTAATCCACGGTCTAGTTTTTGTTTGAGTATATTCACGACCTGCTTCAAAAGCACCTTGAGTGATTCCCAAGTAAACATAGGTTTTTGTCAGCTGGGCGATAATGCCGAGAAACGTTGAAAACGCATTATCTGGAGGTGCGGGATACCCCAAAATCTCATTTGAATAGACCAAAACATTATTGAATGTAAAACTGTTGCTGTCTGTACGGCGCTGCCCAATGTTATTCCAATCCTGATTTGAGGTTAACCCTTCTCTATTTCTTGGTATGACGAAAACTAAAGGTAGTTCGGCATCTTCCGGCAAAGCAGAAAATACTCGCAAATCAGCAACACTTATACCAGTGCCGAAACTTTTCACTCCATTAACCTGAAAATTGTCCCCCGCTGGGCTAATTTTCAGTCCGGTATCTCTTGTATTAATAGCATTTGCCCAAAACCAATTATTTTTTGCAGTTTCTCGGTAGTATGTTTCCTTTTGATCCGGAGTGCCGGAAACATGACCCAAAGCTGTTAAATTTAGATGGTTGCCATACAACTGACCAATTGAACCATCAGATTTAGACAGTTCTTGAACAATTTTTAAAGCATCAATCCAAGTTGCTCCAACCCCACCGTATTCTTTAGGAATTATTAAAGTAAGTAAACCACTTTCACGCAATTTATTAATTTCTTCTTCCGGCACTCCACCTACACTGTCACGTTCTAAAGCAGATTTAGTCAGCTCTTTCGTTAAAGAAACAGCTATATCAACATAATCTCTAGTTTTTGTGATATCTAACACCATAACTAATTCATCCTAAGGTATTTATCAATACTACTCATCTGCCATATTTTCAACAGTTTGAGAAAAAGGTTAATGGGTAAAGGTTAAAGGTTTGGGCCTTGCTCCTTCCCCAAAACCCCGGCATATTGCCGTATCCGTTATGAGAGGTACTAAATTCTTGACTTTGCACGTGAGACAGTCCAAAATTAAATATTACCTGAGATAATCGAGGTAATAGCTAGCAAATCTTGCGTAGGGTTACTTCACAAGACTACTAAGAGGAAAGAGGTTAAACAAGCACAGGTTCAGCTTTTTTCTGGAGAACACTTGGTAATTCGCTACCAAATGGCTCACCCTCAACTATCTGCGATCGCCAACCATCTACCCCGAAAGGAATATCCCCTTTGATGGTGGTGCGATAGAGTACGCGCTCGACTTCTATATGATCTAAATCTTGAGGTGCCAGGTGTGCAGTAGCACGATTGTCCCAGAAGGCGATGTCACCCTTGTTCCACCGGAAGCGGGTAGTGTAAGCAGGTTTGGTAATCTGGTTAAAGAATAACTCCAATAACAAGTCACTTTCTTGTGGTGACACGTCAAGGATATGGGAGGTAAAGCCAGGATTGACGAATAAGGCACGCTCACCTGTTTCTGGGTGGACACGTACCACTGGGTGGATTGAGACTAGGGGGTTAGCGGCAATGCGTTGGGCAAGCTTGCTGTGGCTGGGTAAGCGCAAACGTGCATTGAAACGATGTTCAGCTTTTAAGGTGTCTGCTAGTGCCTGCAGGGGTGTTGACAGGCCTTCGTAGGCTGCCACTAGATTAGTCCACTGAGTGTCACCACCGATACTGGGGACATCAACTGCACGTAAAATCGACGCTGTGGGTGGGTTAACAACAGCTGTCACATCAGTATGCCAACGACTCTCATAGCTAGAACGACGCAAACCGTTGCGCCGTTCGTAGCGACTGCGATCAATGGGTAGAATTTCTGCGAACCCTTCGATGGGTTCATCTTCGTGGGGATGGGCGTATGTAACTTCGCCAAAGCGAGCGGTGAACGCAACTTGGGCAGCATGGTCAATATTCTGATTGCGAAAGAAAACAACTTTCCACTTCAATAATGTTTGCCGAATTTCTTGGATGGTTTCATCGGCTAGGGGACGAGAAAGGTCTACACCACTGATTTCCGCACCAATATGACCAGCTACGGGTTTAACTTCAATGTGGGCGTTGCTCATGTTAATTCTCCAAAGTTTGAATGTGTTAAGCCGCAACTAAGGTGCGGTTGTAAATCGAAGCGTCTCCCTTAATCACCTCACTTTGTCTGCCGTCAATCCCAACGGGGGTATCGCCGACAATTGTGACTCGCTGTACGTGACGGGGTTGGTCCCCATAGTCGGCTATGGCATAGTGTTGGGTAGCACGGTTATCCCAAAATGCCACGTCCCCCACTTTCCAGCGCCAGCGCACTGTATTCTCCGGTCGGGTAACGTAGGATTGCAACAACCTGATAATGTTGTCAGATTCTTGGGTTGATAAACCGCGCAAACGGCGCACAAAGCCACCAATAAACAGTCCCCGTTCTCCAGATTCAGGATGAACACGTACTACTGGATGCAAGGTTTCATACACTGTCGATGTGAACACTTCCCGATAGGCCCTTACATCATCGGGGACATCAACTGTGGCAGCTGCATAGTCGTAGGCGTTGCTGTGTATAGCCCAGAGATTGTCCGCTAAATTCCGCAGATCTTCCGGTAAATCTTGGTATGCAGTGACAGAGTTTGCCCAAATCGTGTCACCACCTACTGGGGGAATAACTAGCGATCGCAAAATTGAACCGAGGGGAGGTCGGTCTACAAAGGTCACGTCCGTGTGCCAATTATTAGCACGGGCGACGGTTTTACCGTAGTTGAGGTCGAGGACTGCTGAATTTTCAGCAAACCCAGGTACTGTGGGGTGGGCTGTGGTGACTTCACCAAATCGACCCGCAAAGGCAACCTGTCCCGCTGCATCAAGTCCCTCCTGTCCGCGAAAGAATATCACCTTATATTTGACTAAGGCTTTGCGGATATCGCTGATAATCTCCGCACTCAGGTCAGAACTCAAGTCGAGACCGATGATTTTAGCGCCGATGCGCCCAGCTATCGGTTTGATATCAAAGTATTGAGATCCCATATGTTCATATCTCGAATTAGAAAAGGGGGAGGAAGGAGTATCCACAAACTTGCGATCGCAAGCGTGATAACTGCCGCAATGCTAACAGAACTTAATACTACTGTTCATTGCTCGATTTACCGTTGTTTCTGGTAGTATTACACAAGTAACACTAAAGTTCAAGTACTTTGCAAGCAAATTATTATGTTTATCTAACTTTATGGTTTAATAATTGTTAGATATAGCTAAAGTACGGTAAAAACAAAGACTGAGGACTAGACTTCGGGCAACCAATGCTGGTTTTTGCTACAACATTGTCCGAGTGGTGGCCGCTATTAGTACCTTTTTAGGGGAGCATATCACTTTTGAAGATGTATAAATTGAGTGCCTTGGCAATGAGGTGGTTGAAAGCCCGTAAGTAGAGCGTTTTGAGTCATAAGTATAAATACTCCCATGCATTGGTGACATACTCCCCCTTTTTAGTTGGTGCGATCGCCGTTTGACGGCCGTAGCGTTCGCGAAGCGTGTGCCTTGCACAGAGTTGGGTAAACCTCCTCTGTCAGCAGAATCTCATGGCTTATAGCCATGAGATTGTCAACCCAAGTTCAGTTCCTGATTAGGTAATGGGAGTTCGAGGGAGTTAGGGGAGGGAAACTGTTAACGCAACTCCTTGGATGGTTACTTTGAAGGGGAAGGTGAAACACTCACAGCAGGTGCTCCTCCCTAGCCCATCAAAATCACATTATCAATTACATGAATCACACCATTATCTGCTGTAATATCCGCTGTTAAAACAGTAGCATTTTTAACTTCAAAGCCATCGGCACAATTAATTTTAATGAGTGAACCTTCCACGGATGTCACCGTACCCAGTTTGGCTAAATCAGCCTGCATTAGTTTTCCTGGCACGACATGATACTTTAAAATCCGCGTCAGTTGGGGAGTATTCTGTAATAGGGTTTGGATAGTTCCTGGTGGTAACTTGGCAAAGGCATCATCAGTAGGTGCAAAGACTGTAAACGGTCCAGGACTTTTTAATGTCTCCACCAAACCAGCAGCTTGGACAGCAGCCACCAAGGTTTTGAATGAATCGTTACTAACTGCAATATCAACAATATCTGCCATCTGTTTCACCTAATCTCTGCCAAAGATTTTAGAGGATCTAGGTCGGTTATAACTTTTATTAATTTAAACGCTGGTGTAATCTGACCTTATAATAGGACTATATACGGATTTAGATGCAATGCCTAGCGTGTTAATTCTGAACCCTTTACCCCATAAGACTTCATGCACAAAATGTGTCGCCTATTTTTAGGAAAAAGCCTGTAGAACAGAGGCAAACAACCGTAACATCAATAATTTTTCGGGGAATTACCCCGAAAACGCACAAAATTAACAGACGACGCAATGCCTCATCACACATACGCAATCCTGGGAACTGGAGCATTAGGTGGCTTTTATGGTGCTAAGCTCCAAAAAGCCGGTCACGAAGTTCACTTTTTACTTAGGAGTGATTATCTAGAGGTCAGTAAGCATGGTTTAGTTATTGACTCCAAAGATGGTAATTTTACCCTCCCCCAAGTCCATGCCTACAACGATGTGGAAAAGATGCCAAAATGTGATGTGGTAGTAGTAGCACTGAAGACAACGCAAAATCACTTACTGCCCAAATTGTTACCACCTGTGATCAAAAATGATGGGGTAGTGTTGGTATTACAGAATGGACTCGGTGTGGAAGAAGATATTACCCATATTGCCAAGGGTGTTAGGGTTGTGGGTGGTCTATGTTTTTTGTGTTCTAATAAGATCGGGGCTGGACATATCCACCACGTAGACTATGGACAGATTACCTTAGGTGAATATGCTCCTAATTATCACCCAACAGGAACTACAGAAACAATAGAACAAATTGCTGCAGACTTTCAAAGTGCTGGGATCTCCATTGACTTAACTGAAGATTTACTTCAGGGACGTTGGCAAAAACTAGTGTGGAATATTCCCTACAACGGATTGTCTGTAATTCTCAACGCGAGAACAGATGAGTTAATGGCAAATATCCATACCCGTCAGCTAGTTGAACAGTTGATGTATGAAGTGGCAGCAGCCGCGAAAAGTACAGAACGCTTGATTAGCGATCGCTTTATTCAAATAATGCTAGATTACACGGAGAAGATGAAGCCCTATCGCACTAGTATGAAAATTGACTACGATGAAGGGCGCCCCTTGGAGGTAGAACTCATTTTTGGCAACCCATTACGCAAAGCACAGGCAGCAGGTGTCAATCTTCCCCTAGTCAGTTGTTTGTATCGGCAGTTGAAGTTTTTGGATGGGAAAAACAGACAAATGCGAACCTAATTTTTGTTCTAAATGAGCATTACAACTAAGGACTTATAACCCAGATCTCTTCTGCTGACAAAATATTTGGGGCTAAATCTTTAGCAGAACTACCGGGAGGTAAAGATTAGTTTAATTAACGCTTGAAAGGTAAAATCAGCAGATCTAAAACATTTAGTTCTTCTTTCACACCATCTAAACCCAGTTGAATTAAACTAGGTACTTGTGGATAGTAAGAGGATTTAAATAACCGATCCCATAAACTCAAAATACTGGCATAGTTTGTATTGGTTTCTTCTACTAATTGGGAGTGGTGAGCACGATGGTAGTTAGGTGTGACAATCAGGTAACTGAGATATCTATCTATTTTTAACGGTACATACCAATTGCTATGTTGAAATAATAATTCTAGTGCAAATATAATTTCGTAGAGTAATAAGTGGTTAGGAGTCATCCCCAATAGCCAAATTAAAAATAATTTAGGTAAGTTAGATAGTATAATCTCAACAGTATGAAAACGGTAAGCAGTTGATGTATTCATTGACCTATCTGTGTGATGGACTTGATGAAACTGCCAAGCTATAGGTAAGGTATGCATTAATCTGTGCCACCAATACATATAGACATCAAGGACTAAGAAAGCTAATAAAGGTGATTGAATTAGATCAAAGTAGGTGTGGGGAGATTTGAGGATTAAACTGATAATAATGAAGTTGAATAACCCCAACAAGAGGTTAGGAAAAGTACGGTTTAGGAGACTTTTTTTTAACTGGAAAAAAGGTAAAAGATTTTCGAGAAATCCAAAACCAGCGATACCGCTAATGATTGCTACTAACTTAAATCCTATCATTCGGGTCTATTTCCTGTCTCCATGCTTGAATTCCCCCTGTGAGATTTGTCCCCTGAATTCCCATACGTCTGAGAATAGCTAACGTTTGATGAGAACGAAAACCTGTAGAACAATAGGTAATTAATCGATGTCCGTGGACTAGTGATTTAATTTTCGCAATTCCAGTCCCATTTTCTATATCAGTTAAAGGTACAAGTATTGCCCCTGGAATGTGAGCAAGTTGGTATTCGGCAGGGGTACGAACATCAACTAAGACGAAGTTGGTAGCTTTAGTGTCGATTAATTCTTTGAGTTCTTGGACACTAATTTGGGGACTTTCTGCTGTCCGAATTGCGTTCCCTAGTATTGGCAGTCCAGAGATTTGATCTAGGGGTAAACCAGTTTTAATGAGAGGTCTCAGGATATCTGGGTCGTAGATAATGAAAGCTAGGAGGCCTGTAGTGGTGATAAATAACCAGAGACAAACTCTTAAAACAGTTTTGAGGGTATAGTCAGATGGAGCGATCTCCTGTTGGGAGGTGTTATTCATAGGTTTCAATATCAGGTAAAAAGTCTTGGTTTAAGCATTCGTCTGTCGTAAAAGGGGAATCTATCGGCAAAGTATCAACTAACAACCCTGTTTCCAAGGCTGCTTGCTGACGTGCAGCTTGATAGGATTCTGGGAATACTTCTAAGAAATAGGTTTTTAAACTAGGGCTTTCCTGGAAATTTTTCTGCAATCGACGCCGATGTTCAAAGATGGTGGAAAGCCAACTATTAGTACGTTTATCTGGTTGATACTTATACTTGAGTAAATGCATTAATATGACAATTAAATTGCTTTCTATTGCTCTTCTTTCACTTCTACCCATGCTTTCAATTTCTTCAACCAGATTTTCTAAATCGATTTCAGCGAATCTCCCTTCTCTTAATTTTTTGGCTGTGTTTTCGATCCACAGATAAAAATCTTGCTCATAAAGCTCAGGGTTTGTCAAGACAATGGGTTGAGGTGCTGTCATTTAAATCTGTCAAACTCCGCAAAAATAATGTAGTTTAGTTTAGGGATCAGGAGTTACAATTGGTCAGAGCTAAATCTTTTTTTAATTTTGTCTGTTGACTTTCAACCCCTGAGTATACTAGCATTTTATTCTAAAGACCCCAATCCTCAGTGTTGCAAAAGTTCCTAATTATTAGCAGCCATTTCAAAGCGACATATAGCCGTGTGAATAGCTTCAAGCCGACGGACAATCTCTACCAGGTCACTTGCAACGACATTATAATCTCGCAGATATTGATGGGTGCTAGTACCATCTTGACGGTTGGCAATTTCAGCTAGGCGTTCTTCTCGTAATTCGTGAATGTGGGAGAGAATTTCAGCTAGGGTACTCTCCATATTCGGCAACGGTAGTGGTGGTGTATTGTCTCGGAGAGATTGAGCTAATTGCGTCAATGTCTGCGTTACCTGTTGGGTAAAAAGAGCAAATTGAGGATGGGGATTACTGCCACTGTAGTGTTCGAGTTGGAACAACAGCACTGTTACCCCTCGGGACAAGCGGGGGACGTAGTTAGCAAGGGTAATTGCTGGCTCCATGGTGGAGAAGGGAGTGCTGGGATCATTGAGCAATCGTTGTAGGGCAGTTTGCAACGTAGTACTTGCCAATCGCAGTTGGTGGCGAATCTTACCCAGGTAGCTAGGATTGTATGGAGATTTTCCCAGATAGACAGCCGTCACTCCTTGGAAATACAAATTAACCTGCTCAATTACTACTGCCACAGTACTGGAAAACAGTAATTCCTCTTGGGGACGCAAAATGCCAAAGGATAGGGCAAAGGCAATGGTTGCCCCAATTAGGGTACAAAACAACCGCGCTCCTACGGTGTTGACATCGGGAGTATCAGGAGACAGTTGACTCAAAATCAGGGCAAAGAGGGTAATAAAAAATACTGCCAAGCTATAGTGAAACCGCACCAGGGAGAGGGCAATGGCAATGGATAATACCCCAATCCCCTCTAGCCATAGGGGACTGTGAATAGTTGCCAAGAGCAAGGTTACGGCTCCTGCACCTAAAATCGTGCCGATAATCCGATAACAGAAGCGTTGAAAGGTTATACTAAAATCCGGCTTGAGGACAATCACCAGAGTCAAGCCAATCCAAAACCCGTGGGGAATCCGAAAAAAAGTATAAATCAAGACAGCTATCGCTCCCCCTAATCCCAGACGTAGGGCATGGCGAAATAGGGGAGATTCCCAGCTCAAGTTTTCCTGCATTGGCTCCCACCAGGACCTTGATTCCTCATCCCAAAGGCTCCCAGCCAAACGCTGTGGGAACCGTAAGCGTTCGCGCTGGTGTAGTTGTTGAGCAGTTTGGACAGCCAGTTGGAGTTGGAGGTGTAATTTGTGCAGCCAGGTTTTTAAATTACTCACAGCAGCATAGCTGGTGTAATCCTCCACATCTGATTCTAAAGCTCTTTGTTGCAGCTCTCGCTGTTGCTCAATTGCCGCGATCAACAACTGGAGACGATTGGTATCGGGGATTTTGTTCCTGCCTAAAATTAACTGGGCGATGTCTTCGGTAATAGCAGCGACTTGTAAGAGTACATCTTCTAGTAAGATCCCCACAGTCTTGAGTTGCGGTAAGGGGTGGAAGTTGATCAACTCCCGCACTGCCGTTAGGGTAGTAATCAGGCGATCGCTATCCTCAATCAAGACAATTAATAACTCCCGGAGATCGCTACGTCCCCACCCCCCTTTCCGGGTATAGGTGAGGATCTGTCGTGACTGCCATAGTCGTTCAAGGATCTGGGAGAAAGCAAACTCCTCCTGACTGGAAGGCAAACTTCGCAAATATTGGGCAATCCCTTGGAAATTTTTTGCCACTACCTGTCGCAGGGGTTGATTAGGACGAAACGGCCAGAGGCATAATGCCACAAAAATTGCCCACCCTCCCCCAACTAAAACTACCAATGCCCTCTCTATTCCTAACTCTACACCTCCAGCAGGCAGGGTAATGGCAAATAGCAAGGCTAAGGCGATGATTAAACCCGCTGCGGCTCCGTTCTCCCCATACACCGTCAAATAGCCTGCAAGAAACAACCCACAGAACACAACTAATATCGTCAACACCAAGCAAGCACTCACCCAAGTCCCGACCATCAAGGTCAATGCCATGGCAATGGCTGTCCCCATGAGGGTTTTTGCTCGGATGGCGTAAAGACCGCCGATATCAACTAGGAACAACAGTTCAGCAACTAACCCTACCATTAGCCCTAATTCTGACCAGTGGATGATCCTACCGATGGCTATGGGTAGTGCCACTGCCAACAAGGTCCGTATCCCTCTGGCAATATCAATGTCTCCACTTGGATGCAGGAGAAAGTTAAACCGCTTCAACAACATTAGGGAGGTGTGGGTAGTTTACTAATTAACTGCCTTTGTAAAGCTACAATCACAGCTTGAGTCCGATCCTTAACCTCTAACTTATTAAAAATAGCATGGGTGTGCACCCGCACTGTCCCTGGCGTAATGTAGAGTGCCGTAGCAATCTCCTGATTGGTTTTCCCATCTGCCAACATCGATAGGATTTGTTGTTCCCGAGCTGTGAGGGGGTTAAGGTTTTCCCCAGGGGACTGGGACGGATTAGAAGCAAAAGACCAGCGAATTTCTGCAGTGGCCGTTTCATCCCACCAAGATGCTCCTGCGGCTACAGAACGGAGGGCTAAAACTAATTTTTCTGCTGCAATCCCTTTACGACAATAGCCTTGAGCACCTACTTCAATTAACCGTGCCACTAGGGCTGTCTGGGCATGGGAAGTTAAAACTAAAATTGGTAGGTGGGGGTTTTGCTGCTTGATTTGGTAACAGGCTTCAATTCCACCAATACCAGGTAGTCCCACATCTAAAAGGACTACATCCAGCAGGTGCTGTTTGACTAATTCAATTGCTGTTTCTCCGTCTTGAGCTTCAGCGACAATCTCTAATTCACTCTCTTGTTGTAGTCGGACACGCAGACCTAAGCCAAAAAGTTCGTCATCCTCAACTAGGAGAATTTTGATTGGGGTAGAAGACATCTCACACCGTAAAAGAGGGCGGAAGTTGGAGAACAGGAAGCTTGAAGGCAAAAATTGCTCCAGTCGGCACCCTATTCTCTGCCCAGATTATACCGCCATGAGCTTCGATAATTTGGCGAGATAAGTATAACCCTAGCCCTGATCCTTTGGCTTGGCGATCGCTATGTCCCTGGTAAAACCGCTCAAACAAATGGGGAAACTGTTCTGCCTCAATGCCGGCACCTGCATCGAGAATTTTCACGACTTGATAGGAAGATTGTGGTTCTAACACCACTTCTACCCGACCCCCACGTCGGGAATGGTTAATTGCGTTCACTAGCAGATTACTTAGGACTCGCTGGAGTTGGAAGGCGTCCCCATTCACCCATAGAGATTGTCTCCAACCGGAGTCTCCATAGTTAAATGAGAGGTAGACACGGCGACTTGCGGCTAATTGCGTCAGGCTGACAGCTATTTCTTCCACCAAAGCGGTTAAATCCACTGGGGCTGTGTCTAGCTTCAATCCCTCAGTATCATTGCGATAGACATCTAACAAGGTTTCTAACAGTTGTAGGGACGTTTTATGGCTCCGGGCCATTGTGGCCAAGACAGTTTGCTGGTAGGGGAGTACAGGTCCAAATTTTTCCTGTTGAAATGCTTTGATGGTTTCCATTGCCCCCAGTAGGGGAGTTTTTAGGTCGTGGGTGAGGGTGGAAGCAAAATCCTCCCGCAGTCTCACCAATTGCTCCTGTGCCTCTAGCTTGGACTTTTGTTGGATCACTGCATCCTCCGATAGGCGAATGCGATCGCTTAAAATCCCTGTGACTATCAATGCCATACCGGCGATCACTCTACTAGCAGCGGTGGAAGCCTTAATTACTTCGCCCCCAGGTATCCACAGGTTGAGCATAGTCAGGCATACAGCTATAACTGTGGTTTGCAAGGTTGCTGCTCTGCCAAACCAGTTATTTGCCAACAGAATTGGACCAGTGTAGAGGTATCCAAATACATATTCTGCTGGTGTAGTATATTCCATAACTATAATACTTAAAAATAGTCCGGCAATCAGTATAAATTTGCCTAAATTTGATTTATGTAATCGGAGTTTAATTTGAAAATATACCATTCTATAACTCTACCAACTAAGTGGTGATTGAAACGATTATAGTCAATCAGAATCACTATGCAAGATGGACTTATAAAAAACAATATTTTTCGGCGAACTAAGACGGTATAGATTCTGAGTTCTTACTTCATTTGGAGTTAAATTATATCATGCCATCAGCAATATTGCGATAGTTTAGATAGGAATATAACTGCATATAATAAACTACCTATCTAAAAAATAAACAGATTTTTATACCATCCTATTCCTTGTTTTTTGGCAAAAACTGATTAAAGATATAGATATCAATTGATACAGAGCTTTTTTCAGGAGTTTAAATTTTTTTATTGCCAATCCTTATCTGCCATGTGCGACCATCTTCAACTTTCTTCTATCATTGAATCGTCGCCGTTTCTAGACAATGGTAACTACCGTATCCTCAAGCCTATTTCTCAGGGTGGCTTTGGCAAAACCTTTCTTGCTATCGATGAAAAAAAGCCCGAATCTCGGCTTTGCGTCATCAAACAATTTCTTCCCCAATGCCATCATCAACAAGCTGCTGAATTATTTAAACAGGAATCTCTGCGTTTAGTTCAACTCGGTCATCATCCCCAGATTCCCGAATTTATAGATACCTTCGAGCAAGATGGCAATCAGTACTTAGTCCAAGAATGGATTGAGGGACAAACCCTAGAAGAGGAACTAAACACAGCAGGAGTGTTTACTGAAGCGGAAATCTGGCACTTGCTCCAACAATTGCTACCTGTATTGTCGTTTATCCATGACCAGCAGGTAATTCACCGCGACATTAAACCTGCAAATATCATCCGTCGCTTGGGTGATAGACAATTAGTTTTAGTAGACTTTGGTGCTGCTAAGTACATTACCGCGCAAACGCCACCAAACACTGGAACCTTAATTGGCAGCGCCGAATATGCAGCCCCAGAGCAAATCCAAGGGCAAGTGGCATTTGCCAGCGACCTCTACAGTCTAGGTGTCACCTGCTTGTATTTACTAACACAGATATCACCATTTAACCTGTATGACTGTAGTGAAGATACCTGGATTTGGCGACAATATCTCCCTTGCCCCATCAGTTCATATCTAGAACAGATTCTCGGCAAACTACTGCAAAAAGCCACTAAAAGACGCTATCAATCAGCAGCAGAGGTGCTAGCAGATGTGAATGCTGGACGAGAAAAGCAGGTACTTGTCCCCCCCTCAAACCCCAGAGAATATGCGGTCAGCATCTCTATAGCCGCGCAATTAGAGATACATAACATCGCATCTGTGGCAATTTTTGACCCTAAAACCCAAACTTGGTATCACCTACCCCCGAAGATGACAAACACACACAAGCTCAAAAAACATACCTCCAGTTCACTAGACACCTTCATCGCTATCACCTCAGTCACTTGCCTCACCCTGACATCCCTGATTTTGGGGACCGTCATTAAATTGAGTACCCACTCCCTACGAGGTGAGAAGTTGAGACATGCTCAGGAACTTGTGCGTATACTCCCTTAATAACTAGTATGGAACGTCCACTTTCCGTTGCTATTATCCCCCAAACTAGGGTACTTGGTCAGCCAAACCCTGCAATTCATACCGAGCAACCAATGAACTCCCTGGGAGTAACTTTTGTTCTCCTTCTCGTTGTCGGTATGATCGCAAGTTACTTCATTCAAACTAAAAAGTATAAAACTCAACATCAAAAGCCCTCAACAGAGTTGCTCCAAAAAGTTGAACTTTTAGAAAAAGTCTGGAAAGTTAACTCGGAGAGTTGCCAGACACGAAAGCAGATTGAAACTTTAGAAAGGATTTGGCACAAAACACCTTGAAGCCAAATCAAAAAGTGTGAGGCAAATAAAAAATGTTACATCTATCATGGATAAAGCTGCTGAACATAACAGCAGTTTTCAGCGCGACTATTTTAGTTTCAGCCAATGCAATGGCTGCGACACCAGCCCAGGGCGATACAGACGAGAATCAACAGGAAGAATCAGACTCCCTATCCCAGGTCACATCAGTTTCCCAGTTTTCTGATGTCCAACCAACAGACTGGGCATTCCAAGCCTTACAGTCCCTAGTAGAACGGTATGGTTGTATAGCTGGATATCCCAATTCCACCTTTCAGGGCAACCGGGCCCTGAGCCGTTATGAATTTGCTGCTGGTTTAAATGCCTGTTTAAATCGGGTAAATGAATTAATTGCCACAGGAACCGCCGACCTAGCGACAAAAAACGATCTAGCAACTATCGACCGTTTACAGGAAGAATTCAAAACCGAATTAGCAGCTCTGCGTGGTCGAGTTGATGCCTTGGAAGCGCGGGATGCACAACTCGAATCACATCAATTTTCCACCACAACCAAGTTAGTTGGTGAGGCAATATTTGCAGTCACAGATAACTTCGGCAACGGCAACAACAATAATACGGCATTTCAAGATCGGGTACGTTTAGACCTCCAAACCAGTTTCACAGGTAAGGATACCCTACACACCCGTATTGCCGCTGGGAACGGAACTGTACTACCTGGTAATACACCTGAAGCAACTCAGACCTTTAACCTATTTAATGGTGCCAATAACAGTGCATATATCGATTGGTTAGCCTATTACTTCCCTGTAGGTAAATCATCCCAGGTATATGTTGCCGCCAGTGGTGGGATTCAAAGCGATTACGTTCCTACCCTCAGCCCCTACTTTCAAGACTATGATGGTGGTAACGGTGCTCTGTCTACCTTTGCTTCCGAAAGCCCCATCTATCGAATTGGTGGTGGTTCTGGAGCTGGTATTAACTTTGATTTCAGTAATAGCAAGAGTACCTTTAAACCTTCATTAACCTTGGGTTACTTAGCATCAGAAGCGAATAACCCGGGACAAAGTACAGGTTTATTCCAGGGTAACTATGCAGGTTTAGCCCAGTTAAATCTGAACGTTGGTGATAAGGTCTCCCTAGCAGCAACCTACGTTCATGGATACCACGGCACAGGCAGTGACTTATTTGATGGTGGCTCAGTAACTACCCCTGTGGTCGGTACTACGGAAGCTAATATTGGTGTAAATGGTATTGGAAGTACTGGACCATACGTAAGTAATTCCTACGGCTTTGAAGCTGCTTTTAGACCTACCAAACAGGTTTCTGTGAGCGGTTTCCTACTTTACAGTGATATTACAGGTCTTGTGAGCAATGGGAGTGATGAAGTTTGGAGCTATGGGCTAGGAGTTGCCTTTCCTGACCTTGGGAGAAAGGGTAACGTTCTAGGGATTTTTGCAGGTGCCCAACCTTATTTGGGTAGTAACACTGGTGATAAGCCATATCACATTGAAGGGTTCTACAAGTACCGTGTCAGCGATAATATTTCCATTACCCCAGGTATAATTTGGTTAACTGACCCTGATCAGACTTCAACTGGTAGTGATGCAGTAATTGGTACCGTGAGAACTACCTTTACTTTTTAAAGGGACTTCCAGAAATTAAATTATCCCAATTTATGGACTCAACACGACTGTTACTCCCTCTGCTCCCCTGGGAATTCGATATTTTTTTAGTTGGAAGTCCCAAAAGAGAAGAAGCGGGGGAGTAGGGGAGCAGTTGATCCCGGATTTCTCACAAACAGGCTGAATAAGGATAAAACCTATTTAGAGTAAGGATTTCAATCGTTTTTAGCCCAAACAAGTGCAGGCATTTAGAGTCCCAAAATGCCTGCACTTGGGTGGAAAATCTGGGGTTGAATCGGAGAAATAACCTCCGTTGCTCCCATTTTTTGCACTGTGTGGTATCTAGATTCGCTGTAGCTGGGGTAGTCAAATCCACGCTGAAGGACTTTTAAAACATCCTCTTATGCAGATAATCTGACTATGTGGCTTTTATGGATTACATAACTTCCAAGGAAGCGCAGACAAATTTTGCGACGATACTTCTACGGAAGTGGCCCGAAATAGTATGAGGGATTTGCAAAAAAATAAGGTTCTTCCATATATTTTATGGAAAATTAGTAGTAAAGTGCCAGGTTAATAGACAACGTAATCGAAAATTTTTAAAATTACTAAAGCCAAATCCAAGTCTTTTAATTAACTTAAGTTTATTA
>Ga0116227_10005990_pt1 | contig 25036 bp, 14 predicted proteins | sample S1TSphgellanicum_FD_89693 | JGI IMG/M metagenome (GOLD analysis project Ga0116227, IMG submission 89693) | Host-associated microbial communities from peat moss isolated from Minnesota, USA - S1T2_Fb - Sphagnum magellanicum MG | ecosystem: Host-associated > Plants > Peat moss > Unclassified... | reverse complement strand
TTTAAAAAATTTTGATTAAAAAAAAAAAAAAAAAAAAAAAAAAAAAAAAAAACAAAAAAAAAAAAAAAAAAAAAAAAAAAAAAAAAAACTCTTTGTCATAAGGGATTTTGTTTTTGGCGAATTTTCCGCTACTTGGCGACAAAAAAAAATTGGAAAGTTTTTCGTTTTTTGGGCGTAAACTCGGAAAAAATGGTAATTTTTTTTTTCAAATAATCGCCAAACTTTCGAACTCACAAAACTGAAAAAAGAAAACACTGTTTGTAATGGTATCCTGCCCTTGTAGAAAAGTAGAAATCTGGCGCCAGAAATTCGATAATTCGCCAGAAAAAATAAAAATAAAAATCACTGGCACTGCACAGACAAGCCAGGGGGGCTCTGCGCGGCGAGCGGGAAGAAGAAAGACAGCCGCTGCCGCTGCTTCCCGACAATCGTCCAACACAATCTTCTTCCTCCGTCTGCACCAACAATCTCTCGTCTTGTTGCAGACCTCGGAACTGCAATGTAGGGTAGATTCATTGCCCTGGATTTAAGCTTTCTTTTGATGGTCTTGTAGCAGAGCTCTGAGGAATCTTGAGCTTCCAGTAAGCAAGCAAGCAAACAAACTCCGTGGTCGTCGAGCTGCTGTTGGAGATAACCACCAGTGACTCTCAGCTCCTTGCAGAGAGCTAGAAGATGGCGGGGAGACACCTAATCCGTGGTACATAAGCCTGTGATGAGCTGAAGAAGAACAAGGGTAAGACTCAGGTAGTGAGAGGGCACGGCGTTGTTCAATATGGGTTGCTGTATTTCATCTCCAGCGGCAGTACTGGGAGTGGATGACGATGCAGGGAAGAAGCAGCAGCAGCAGCAGCAGCAGAGTTTGTCGAAATTGGCGAAGACGACGCAACAGAAGAATGAGTCGCTGCAACAGCAACAACATCAGCTGGACATCGCGGCGTTGTTGTCATCATCAGCATCGACAACAAATGCAGAGACGAAGAATGATGCACTTCTAGCTTTGATCCCCGGTAGAATGTATGCCAATGGTGCCAGCAACACGGCTTGCATGTTCACTCAGCAGGGAAGAAAAGGAACCAACCAGGATGCCATGCTCGTGTGGGAGGTGAGAGACAGACCCGAGCTTCTTCCTTCATTATAAGCGAAGCTTCTTCCCTCCGCTTTTGTATTGATACAACTCTCGATCTTGTCACACTAGTGATTGTTTCAATGGCGTGCGTGGGTGTATGCAGGGTTTTGCATCCATGGAGGATACAGTGTTTTGTGGAGTTTTTGATGGACATGGTCCATATGGACATCTGGTTGCCAAGAGGGTGAGAGACTCTTTGCCGTCAAAGCTTTTCCATTACTGGGAGCAGCAACAAACCCTAGTCAAAGAAGAAGGTCACAGATCACAAGAAGAAGAACAGCGATTGAAGTCCATGCAAAACGGTGGGCTGCTGATGCTGCAGCAAAATCTGCAACAACCACAGACTGGAGGAAGACAAGCTGGTGCACCACCACAAGAAGACGTGGTGCAGGGAGGAGGAGGAGGAGGAGGAGCACTGCCACTGCAGCAGCAGGGAAGTTCCAGGCCAGAGCCTTCAATGTTTGGAGCTTGGAAGGAGTCGCATTTGATGGCATACAGAGTGATGGACCAGGAGCTCTTTTCACATCAGAATCTTGACTGTTTCTGTAGCGGAACCACAACTGTAACCGTATTGAAGCAGGTGGGGTGGGATGTAAACTTCCTTCACTACTTTGCACCTGATGATGATCCATGTATAATCTTTCTCATAAAATTTTGTATTGAGCTTCAGGCATTTTGCATTGAGCTATGGAGCTGCTTCAGGTTGTTGGTTTTTTTTTCCCCCTGTGCAAATGTGGCAAAACCTGAATGTTTACCTTGAGGTTGTTTTTTTCTCCTGCACAAATGCAGCAAAAGCTGAATGTCAATCTTTGGGTTTTGTTGCAGTATATATGCATTTGTGCTACAGCAAGCTCACTGAATGAATTGTGTGGAAGTATCCTTTGAGCTTGTTCTTTACATGCTTTGTGTGTGTGTGTGTGTTTCTCTCTCTCTCTCTCTCTTCTCTCTCAGGGTCATCATCTTGTGATTGCAAATGTGGGAGATTCTAGAGCAATCCTGGCAACAAAAGATGAAACTGGTGCATTGAAAGCCATCCAGTTGACTGTAGATCTGAAGCCCAACTTGCCAAGTAAGAAAATCTTTGCCAAATTTGCTTGAGATTGATCAATCAATGTATCTTTTTTGCTGTGCATTGTTTTTCTCTGAAGATAATCTCTTTGGGGGCCATGGCTTCTATCACAGAAGAGGCAGAGCGTATCAGGCAATGTAAGGGTCGAGTATTTGCCCTTCATGATGAGCCAGAAGTTCCTCGTGTATGGTTGCCATTTGATGATGCACCGGGTTTAGCCATGGCCAGAGCATTTGGCGACTTCTGTTTGAAAGATTATGGAGTTATTGCTGTACCAGAGCTGTCACACCGGCTGTTGACTGACCAAGACCAGTTCATTGTTTTGGCAACTGATGGGGTACGTCTCTCAAAAACCACCATCTTGTTTTTGTCTACTGAAAGCTGCCATTGTTATCTGCTTGTCAAATTCTTCTGCTGACCCAATTGATGATCTTCATCCCACATAGAGCAGCTGCAATTGTATTCAGCTTTGTTGAATTACAAGAGCAGCTACATATTCCTTGGAGACTTTGCAGATATGGGATGTGTTGAGCAATGAGGAAGTAGTTCACATTGTGGCTTCAGCACCCACACGTGCAACAGCAGCTCGGGCCGTGGTGGAATCTGCTGTACGTGTTTGGAGACTGAAATACCCAACCTCCAAAGTGGATGATTGTGCTGTTGTTTGTCTTTACTTGGATCACACGGTTTTTCCAACTTCTGAACTTCTGCTCAAAACCGAAGAACAACATCAACAACCCACCCATCTCAATGCCAAAGAGCAATCTTCTTTTCCACAACATCAAGATCCCACCCATCTCAACCAGCAGCCTCTGAATGCACATGGCACGAAGAAGATCAGCAGCCCTTTGATGGAAGTTTTGGTGAAAGAAGCTGCCAGGAGTTCTTCAACACTGAAGAACACCAGCGCTTCTTCTGCTTCAACTGGAAATAGAGACCCACAATCTTCTTCTTCTTCTGCATCATCAGTGATGGGAGTTATGATTCCTGCTGGTAGCAAGGCTACTAATGACGACAGCAGTACACCTCGTAAGCAACGCAGTTTAGCAGATTGGCTGGGTGCGGATGAAAATGAAGAATGGTCAGCTCTGGAAGGGGTGACACGCGTGAACTCTCTCCTTAACCTTCCAAGATTTTCAGCTGGAGAGAAGGAGAGATCAGCAGTGGAAGCTGCTCCAGGATCAGACCCATTATGTAAACAACCAACACATGTTGTTCATCCACTGGGCATGCACTCTCAGCAAGCTCAATGATAGGAGCAGGAAGAAGGCCCCAAACCCTAAACTTGACCCTAAACCCTAAACTCTAAATTTTGACTTCTCCAGGCCCCTTGAATCAGTTGTACATACAACAAACCCAGTGCTGGGCCTTGTGACCTCAGTTACAGATGAGGATTGAGCTTGAGGTGTTTTTGTTGCGGTTTTTTTCTTCACTGCCAAGGAAAAACCCCAAAACCCCTCAGCAATACACTTGTGCTAGATTGCAGACTTTGTAATACTCCATATGTACTCTGGTAGCGAACAGATGTAAGAGGAGTCTGAAAGAGCAACACACTGAAACTTTGGACAAAAGGGGAGAGAGAGCTTGCACTCCCCAAAATTCAATATTTAAATCCTTTGCTTCAAATGTCTCTCTCTTGTGTTGTATGAAACAGTCCCAGTTCCTAGTTCTGAAATTCAGACCCAGTTTCTGTCTGTTCTTGCTAAGCAGAACCAGAACTGACACTTCTAATCTGCCCACCAAAGTGGGCACCACCCAACACTGGTTTGGACCCCTAATTCTCAAACAAGACATAATTGTGAGTTTTGGAGCCCTAATTTTTGTACAACATTCGGTGAGTGACTGCAAAAGGGTTAATAAAAGAAAATGATTTGCTTTCAAATGGCAACTACAATGATTGGTGGTGGCATTTTAAATAGTCACTCACTTTATAATGTTCTATTTTTTCTCACGTTTATAAAGTGTGCATGGGGAAATAATTAACACTCTATGTTATGTTTACATTCGAATGTGGTAAGCATTTTGGATGTGGTAAGCAAATCGTAGAGGCCCACATAGTGGGTATGGGTGGAGATGATGCTCTCATGTTATTACTATCCATTCACATATAACCAAAAGTGCAAATCCAACTCACAAATAGCCGACAAATACTTTCAATTTTTCAATTTTGGGTAAAATTTGGAAATTTGGGTTTGTGCAAAATATTAAAGCCAAACACAATACATAAATTCCAAATATTGGAGAACATGTTTGCATAACTCATCTAGTGATGGTCAAGGTAAATAATGAGCAAAAGACTTACCCCAATACAAGAGTGTAAGGATTGGGACCAAAATCTATCATTCACTTAAATCAATGTTAAGTGAATGTTAACTTAACATAAAACCTTCATGATATGTAAGTTCAAGTCTTAAATAACTAGTACCTTGTTAAGGAACTCAACATTAGAGTTCCTAACACCAAGTGTGAATGCACCTATATACAAAATATAATACTAGTTCAACACTTGGAATTCCTACATAATACACATACTCAAACACTCCAATAAAAGAATTTTAAACTATTTTAAGCCAAAGGCAAGATAACCTAAAAGGACCTCGAAGGTCATTAGCCTAATTCTAACTTCCTTGAGTTTCAAAGAACCCACAAATATCGGCAAATTGAAAAGAAGTTGGAATCAAACCATATTTTTCATGCATGGAAGGTATCGAGGTTTCAAATTATTCAATAGGATGGAACAATGGAATTAATCAACAATACATTTAGAAAATATGGGAAATTGAACCACTACATAAATAACGTAATGTCAAATATAGTATGATCATTTAATAAAAAATGCATGTTTGATTATGTGAATCAAAAATAATATTATTATAATCAATAATTTATTGAAGTCACTAACCTTATTTATAGATTATGCAATCAGTTACATGCACATGAATGCAAAATTAAATATGTCTTGCATGATATTTATTGAAAACTTAACTATTCTAAAAAACATTCTTTGAACTTCAATTCTTTTATAATAGTTTATTCTTTTAATTCCTAATATGTGCATTACAATAATTTTATTTGCCTTAAATTTTGTTTGAATCCTTTTTTTTAAAACTCTAATATGTACACTCCAATAATGATATTTTAATTATAATAATTGGTTAATTCCCATATATCTTTGATGGGCATTAGGTAATGCACATAATCTATATTATGGTGGACACATAACATTAAATGTATCTCTTGCTATATCACATATTACCAAAAAAATGCAATTCAATTTTGAAATCAACTACCTATGCACATTTTGGTACCTTCAAAAGCACATGCATCTTGGTTTTATGTAGGTTTGATGTTTAATGCGGAAACCCCAAGGATAATATCAAATGGATTGGTAAAAAGGCCATCAAAAGACAAGAAAGGAAAGTTGCCTTGAGGTATGGAAGAGATAATAAACAAAAAATGAATCAAGGAAATCAAGTGAAAAATAAATCATGAGGAAAATTAGGTCTACAACATTTGACATAATGCATTAAAGAACACAAACTAACAAAATCAGGACATGGTCCTTATAACAACTCCATCCACATCCCTATTTGGTCTTCTACCATTTTCAACCACATCAAACATAGACAATTTATTATATCCTCATTTACACCCATAAACGTGAAAAATTGGAAAATATAAATAATAATTAGATAATAATAGGGTGGGAAGGGGGAAATTTTCCTTGCCTAGAATAACCCCCTCTCCCTCAATCCTTGTTTGACTCATCTAGTTTACAATCTCAACATTTAGTGTCCTTCTTGGGCTTTGCACATTACAAACCTAACGAATTAGAACAATCCTAAGTAACAAATCATTTAAATTATAAAGAAAAAATGTAGTAGAAAAAAAAATGCAACTAATCATTATTTAAATGTGTAATATGACTATTGCCTTTCAACCCACAAGTGATCAACGAGGTGGTTCATAAATCAATAATGCAACCTTGTGTTTTTTTTGGTATGTTTTTGTGTTTTGCCTAATATACACAAAAGAGAATCTTCATTTGATATTAGTGTCTATAACAAGTTTAAAGGGGAAGTTTAATGAGCAAAGATCTCCATTTGGCTCATTGTTCAAAATCATGTCAAGTGAAGCAAGATGCTTGCGATGAGGATGTTTAAGACAATTTTTTAAAAGCGCCCTTGATGAAAAAGATTCACAATGATGTGAAAGTCACACATGCACAATGGCAAACTACTTGTTATTTCTTATCATTCAAGTTGTTTAATATGTGCAAGTGACATCGTGCAAGTTTCGAACTTTTGGTGGATATTGATAAAAAAGACCCCGATTTCTACATTTTTATTTCTTATGTATATTCAATCATGCTTGCTCTTTATTGCCAAAACAAAGTTGGGCAATTTTTTCACACATGAGAGTAAATTTTGAACACAAAGGATAGAAACAATGTGCAAGATTAAAGTGCTAGAAAAAATGTGAGAAAAATGTAAAATTTCATTGTGACATCATGAATAGTTTCTTCCAAAAAAGTGGTCATATCCAACTATTATATTCTAATATTTTATGGTGGAATGCATAAACAACAATGCATCCTATCATTTACTAAATCTTTTTGTAGTTTTGTAGCCTCACTATCAATCATCCCAATAGAAATTTAGAATATTTGGCAACACAATTGTAAAAAATTGATTTAAAATTGCTCTAAACTAAGTTGAAATGCAACAAAAAAAAAATCCAAAAATTTTCCTCAACAAAATTGGCAAATTTTGTCCAAAAAAATAAGGAATTTGGAACATAATATTTTGTATTAAAATTTTAGAATACTAACTTATATCTCCAAATATCCCATTTAAGGAAAAGGAGAGATATTACATCTACTCCTTAAGGTGGGAGTGATCTTTCACCTATAATGAGGGACATTCCTTTTGAAGGAAAAAGCATAAGAACACTCCCCCTCTTACTCCTCTTTACATATGAATGTTTAGTTCATGATACTATTTGATTTATGTTTTATGGTAGATGGGGGATTTTTGCAAAATGTTAGGCTAGACTTGAATATTGTTTCATCCCATGCCCCTTAATTTAAGGAAATCCTTATAAAATCAAAATGAGTTACTAGGAATAAAAATTATAAATAATAATGCAAATATGAGAAATAAAGAATACACACAACAAATTTTACCTTGAATTCTTTTTGGTTGGGGACTTAGATTTGGATTCATGAATTATTTAGTTAATTATTTTGAGTTAAGCAATGACTGAAAGTCCATTATGCATATTTAATTATATTGTGAGAAATAAATATTACAAATAATTGAATGATTCATCCAAAGAAGGATGATTAGTTTTAAAAGATTAGGTTATGATATAATATCATTAGTTTGAAATTAATGAATGATAATATATAATAATAAATGTAGATGAATGGAGTTGGAGAGTGGAGACTTTCTGAAACCCATTTAATATATAGTGAAATATGGAATAAATAAATAAATTGTAGAGTTTTTAAAAAATTCATAAGGTACATGTACAAAAAGGGTAAGAGATCCAAATATAACACAATTAATTGCACATTTGTACAAACCCTAAATCCCAGGAATGACTTTTAAGGACATTAGAATGAACAGAAACCAGACACACCTTAAACCCTAAACCCTAAACCCTACAAACCTTCTTCAATGAGGCCTCTCAAAGAATGTATTTTATGCAGGGGAGTGTTAAATTTGAACTTGAAAACCCTGATTTAGTTTAAAGGCTGGAATATCTATGTTGTTTAGAAGCAATTTTTTAAATGTGAAAACCCTATTTTTTTTGGGTTTTCAATAGTCAAAATTTGATTTTTTTTTAATTTTTAAAGGTCTATAAAAATCACCATATTCTACAATTTAGTTCCAATGGGATAACAGGCAATATGGAAGGAATCACTATCCCTAAAAATAAAATAAAATTATGTTTTCATTTTTATTTTTTTAGTTTTTTTGTTTAGCCAAATTGGTGATCATCAACAAGAGGAATTAGCCAAATTTGGCTACAGGTTAGAGAGAGGAAAATTTTAAAAGTTGAAGAATCATGCAATATTTTTGACAACTTGCTAGAACCTATTGTCTAAATATGATAATTCTAAAAAAATTCACTACAAATTTGGTGACTTCTTCTTGTAAACATCCCAAGGTGTTGATTTTTCAAAAAGAAGTGCGAATGTTTGGTGCTTGTGTGGTAACCCAGATGGCCATGAAGGAGCTCAAAATATGCAATATGTAAAGAAATAATTTACATAAAATCCACTATGTGGGCAAAAGGAATCGTAGCTTGCACTTCTCAATCCCTCACAAATAGTTAGCCCTTGTGTGTATCACATAGATGAGCAAGCTCAAAACAAGTTCCATTCTTCAAAGGTTGTCATTTATCACCTTTTATTCTAGCAAGTAATAAATATTAGCATTGTATTTTACTAGCAATAATAAGTAGCAAGTATTGATTCCCAAGTAAAGAAGAATGGAAAGGTGTCTTTCTATATCTATGTCTTTTCAACATGTTTTAATTTTTTCAACATCATAATGGGGAACAAAATTTTAATTTTCTTTACACCAATTTGTAACCTTTTTTTTCTCAATTGAATTTGAATTCAATTTACCAATTAAATTGTTTGAATTAAGCTATTCAATTTAATTCAAGTTGCATGTAATGGCATTCAAGAATTTCATTCCAATTCAACTTATTACATCTATTAGTCATCACAATTAAATGCACAGCAATGCAAAGCCCAAGTTTCTTAAAAATTTGTAGTTTACTTCAAATTTTTGCCCATGTTTCCCATTATTAGGAAAATTCTATAAGGATCTCATGTTAATTTAATGAGGTCTTTATTATTGTTGGTTAGTTTTAAGTTTTAAATTTGTTTTAGGTAGCTAGACCAAGAGTCCAGTTTTCTTCTTGGAATTGGAACCTAATTTTGAAATGTGTTACTAACCTCATACTAGAACCAATACCCAAACAAAACCATTTAACCAACATCCTAGTGGAATTAGAAACTAACCTCAAATATTATTACAATCCATCTTTACTCATGAACAAAAATTTTTACAAAGGTTAATAAATACCCAAGTTGGAAAAAAAAATTGAGAACCCTACTCAAAATCACACCCAAGGTTTCATGAAATTTTAAAAAGATAACCAAAAACCCAAATGAAATGATGAAACCTTGGTTAAACACCATTAAACAAAGCACCCACCAAAAGGGAACAAAGGGAACAAAGAAAAAGGATTCAAGTTCCAAGGACAAAACCCAAAATGGATCACCAAGGGGCAAAGGAACAAATCATGTTTCAAAGTCCTCATCAATCACTACCAATGGCATGAAGCATATATATTATAAATAGAAAAAAATGAAAAACTTATAAGAGTAATAAGCCTATAAGAGCCTTCACCTACAACAATGGTGCACTTCAAAATAAAGGCAATTTAAAATTTTCTACAAAACTAGTGACACCATTTGTTTGTAAAAAACATGCAAAACAACCAAAGGAGGGTGACTTGTGCTCTTTGTTGATCACACCATGTTAGCACATTTATGAAAAAAATTGTTCACTTGTTGGTGCCAACAATTTAAAAAAATTATGGCAAAAGGAATAAACACATTTATTGAGTGCTAATCTTGAAAAATTCTTTCCTTCACCTAAACATCCATCATAGTAATCACCCTATAAGATGAAAAACACACAAAACCAATTTTGTTCAAGTGAAATCAACAACGATAACATTAACTAATGCACAAATGTCATCAACTAATAACACAATGTCAACCCACCAATGAGAAAACTAAAAGGCAAGAGATGGAAAGACATGAGTTTGTTCATGTAAAATGTGAAAGCTCACGTCTTTCGTGCTAGAAACAAAGGCATCTTGAACAACATCATGGGATGCAATTCATTCCCTGTCATGGAAACAATAAAAAAATATGATTTCTATTGAATATAAAGGCTAGCCACAAATGCAATGAGTTACCATGAAAACTAAACAATGGGGAAGGCCCAATTTAGTGTACAATGCAAAGGAAAAACCAGTGAAGCCAAACAAAAAAATGAAATGACCAAGCAAGCGAAAAACCATGCACTTGTCCTTAGGCCCATGTAAGATTTTAAGCATGTGTGATGTGAATCAAAAGCCATGTCAAAGATGATACGAAAGAAGGAACTCCTATGCCAACCTTAAATGGGCTGAAAAAAATAATATGAAAATTATTGGAACTTATGCCACCAATAAAAACAAATGACAATTCAAAAAATATATAGTGACAATGATAGGTCCAACAAATGCTCAACAATTCAAATAGAAAGCTAAATGGATGAACTTTGTGGAAATGTGGACAATCCCCCTTTAGAAATGAGAAGGGGGTGGCCTATGGCCAATGTTGTCATTGTGATCTCATTTGAACATGTGAAGAAAAACATGTTTGCACACGAAAGGGGCCTATGGCCAATCCAAAGAACCTAGTCTCAAAATTCTTCTTAAAACTTGTATGAAGGTTGTGTAAAAATAGGTGAGTTGATAACAAAAAAAAATCAATAGGGATAAAAAAAAACATAACAAATATAATAAAAAATTGATGAAACATTGAGAAAGGATCCAAAAACTATTTGAAAAACATTCCTTAACTTGGAAAAAAAACATTTACATGACATACATCTTCATTCAAAATGTGAAACCAAAGAATAAATAAATAAAAATTAAAATGAGACACCCAAAACCCCAATCCTGTTAAAAGGACAACAAAAATTAACAGAAGGAAAAATCCAAAAGACAAAACCAAAAGAGTATTAGTCAAAAACTAACCAAAATTGGAACCAAAAAAAAAAAAAAACTCTCTTCCAAACTAGGAACCAAACAATATTGATCTTTTTAGTCTTGTACCTGGAATGCAAAAAAAAAAGGACAAAGAAGAGACTTCAGTTCTGACTTTTTTGAACTAGTAAAGAACAACAATAGTGGGCCATATATAGCCCACCAACAACAGTTGGTAAAATATATCCAACAATTGAGCTAAAAAGCTCACTGATTGATTGCCTTCATATGCTGCTGACAGATGCTTTTTACACACATTTCAACTTCTACAATTGAAACTGGTGCCTCTGGTTTAGGGTTTAGGGCTCATGTGCCACAAATGAAGAAGCAGCAGAGGGGACTTCCTCCCAGCATCAGCAGCAGCAACAACCCAATCAACACAAAGTATGCTGCTACCACTACCTATTAATTAATTAATTAATTGATGATACTTTTGCTTTGAAAAAACAAGGGTTGTTTCTTCCAAAAACATGGACTTCATCACAATAACAAATTCCCAGATTTTGTGTGTGCCCAGCAGTAGCACTCCTGAAGTTGCAACTTGCAACAAACCATAGATAAAGAAGACACAGTGTGTGTGTGTCTCTGGATGGCGTGTGGGAGAAGAGGCTCTCTCTCTCATCATGTCAGCTTCAGCTACAGTCAAGCATTTCATACTGAGATTTAATAAAATTTCCTTACTTTACTGAAAGAGGGGATAAGGGGTGAAAGCAGAGGGGATAGGGGGGTGAAAGAGAGGGTGACTTCACAGATAACTTTAATACAATAGAGAAATCCATAAAGTGATCATCATGCCTTTGGGGTTTTCCTTTCACCCTTTTATCTTTTATTTCAACTTCATCCTTTATTACTCACAAAATGATAGTGAAAGAATTTCATTGAATAAAGGGTGAAACTCAGTACCACAATACTTAATGCATGGGATTTGAAATAAATTTGTCAGCAATAGGCCCAATGAAAGTGTTCATGACAAAAAAGAAAAAAGACAAAAAAAAAAAGGGGTGTGTCACACTGTGGCCTTGCCATTTACATTGAAAAGTATCTTAAGGCAAAAGAAAAATTATGGAAACTCAAATATTTCACTATGCAAAAATACGATCTTCAAAAAATCCTCTAAAAGAAACCAAAATGCTTCAAGATATTATAACTCTGTAACTAATCTCAAATTTCAACACAAGCCAAAATATCATCTTTCAAGAATCCTCATATAAAAAATAGACCTATTACTACCTAGGGGCCAAAATCCCTTAAGCTAGTATACTCTATAATGAATCTAAACACAATATCCTTGCCTTGGTAGGCAAGGCCAAAAGACAAGGAAACTCATATTATCACAAAATTCAATGTAATGTGATTTCATCCTATTTTCATTCCTGAAATTTTTTTATTGTTTTTTTAAGTCTTAGTTTTTAATAACAAACTCATGATATTGATATTATGTTCTCTTCGTACTATGTATGGAGAGAGCGGTGGTACATCTTTATGTTGAAATTTTCCTTACAAGTCGATCTCTACATGATTCAAAAAGATTAAGTCTTTGCTTTTGATGTGATGATTATTGATCCAATGGAGGAGATTGTGATTTCAAATGTTATTAGTTGATCAATAAGTGTAGATGCGAAACTTAAGACCTTGCTAAGATCTGCAAATATAGAGAGTTTCATAAGAGGCATCATTTTATTTTGATGATCATGAAAGTGCACGGCACACCTAAACGAAAAATAGATCAATTCATCAAAGAGTGTGCTCATCTTTTTCACCAGAGATGAACAAAAGATCATTTATCATTTTTTTTTTACATTCAATTTTTTATGCAATGTGTTAGTATTACTCTTTAACATGTTTTATCTTTTGCTATAGAGAGGAAAATTGCATTGGTAAATGAAGCTTGTTCTAGACCGCCCATTATTATTAGATTTCATAATTTGCATGTAGGTGACATTATAGGGGCTGTGGGTGAGATTGCCTCCTACCAAGAGAGGGACTAGCTCTCCCGCTTTTTCTTGGTTCCTATGGGTTGTGCGTCTTTTGATCTTTTAATGAACTTCCCTTTTTGTCTCCTACCATCAACCTTTTATTGGATTTTTGTGTTCTTGTTCTCTTCACTTAACACTAGTGGTCACCCTTGCCTGCAAGGCACAAACGGTTTTCAAATGTGGCAGATTTCAAGTGGTCGTAAGGTTACTTCAAACTTGGAACACCCACTAAGTCGGAGCTAAAATAAAAGCCCGGCTAAAATATGGAGGAAGGAGGCATCCATCCATCCATCCACTCATTCAGAATTGTCGTGTCACAGACAGACGCACGCACAGACGTAGTGAATTAATATAGTAGATATATCTCTAATATATGTGTGAATATTGACAACCCTTTAATATTTGTTACTAGTTTATGTCTAATTCATATGCCTCTTTTGAGGTTCTCTGGGTTTAGGTTTTAGGTGGCCATCTGCTAATTCACTCAGCCTTTGGCCAGTTCCACTTGCTTATGCATCAAAGCAAGGTGAGGAGCACTAGTTATGAATCATCTGGAGCAGGCCCTCGTAGAACTCATTATTATTGCCTAATGGAACGGTGTTTCACTATACAAGGTTCAACACATTCCAAGGTGGAATGGGTCCAATATTCTTATACACTTTTTGATAATTTATTTTTGTGGGGATAATGGGCTGTGGTGGTATGCCAGTTGGTGAATTACCACCACCCATGCACTTTTGTGAGTTCCCATGTAACTAACACTTAAAAGGTTGGAGAATCAAGAGTCGTTCTATTGTGAATCAATTGCAAGTCAAATGCAAATCAAAACACAACAAGCAGTGTGTCACACTCTAGCCTTGCCATTTACATTAAAAAAATATCTTAAGGCAAAAAATAATAATAATAATTATGAAAGCTCAAATATTTCACCATGCAAAAATTATAATCTTCAAAAAAAAATTCCTCTAAAAGAAACCCAAAATCCTTTAAGATATTATAACTCTGTAACTAATCTCAAGTTTCAACACGAGTTAGCCCAAATATTATCTTTCAAAAATCCTCATATAAAAAATAGACCTATTATTATTACCTAGAGGGGGCCAAAATCCCTTAAGCTACTATACTCTATAATGAATCTAAACACAATATCCTTGCCTTGGTAGTAGGCAAGGCCAACAACAAAGTTATTGTGTTTACAAGTTCTATAGTGTAGAACATGCCATTGCATCACCACCTTACATAACCCTAATGTCATGAGTCCCCACCCACCAGTAGTGCACTGTGAAGGATGGATGATAAGTGGTCAGGCAACAATTTTCTGTTGGGTTCCAGTTCCCTAGGTAACCATGGTGGTTAGCACAGTTGCTTCTTTTACTACCTACCTGGTAAACAAGTGGGTTTTAGGGTTTAGTAGGGAAGTGGTAAAAACAGCTCTTAGTTACATATAAACCTATTACTTATCTAATAGTCATCTATTTTCCTACCTACCTACCTAGATATGGGAACCTACTCTTTTACCAAATGGGTTACAAGGTGAAAACGGATATTAACTCAGTTAAGGTTCATCCATGACTGAGTCATAACCCGAGTCATAACCGGCATCCAGTGGACGGTGACTGGTGGGTACTACACAGAATCCAAGGTGAAAAGAAGGTTCAACAAGCTCAACCAAAAGTTGAAATATTCAAGAACCCTAAAAGCTCAAAAGTTGGTGGGGGAAAAAAATAAAAATAAAAATTGTAATATATGTGTTTTAAAATGTATAAGGATATGTATTTTTTCTGAATTTTTTTTTTGTTCTTTGAACAACAAAATTGAGAAAATTTTGGGAAATTGTGTAAGTTCTATTGATTTTAGTAAAAAAAATTTATATCGCCAAACTTTGGATATTGAAAATTTGAATGAAAAAACCCTTGGTAGGAATAATACCTAGGATTTTAAATAGCAGAATGCTGATTATTATTAAAGAGTCAAATATATTTTATGCAACTACTTACCAAGTGCCAAATTTGGAAAAGAAAAGCAGGCCCCCCCCCCCTACCCACCATCCCCAAAATGAAGTCAATATTACTCAACTACCAAGTTCCTAATAGGAAGAGGCCAATTACCCAAAGTCAATATTCATGCCAGTACCCAATACCAGAGTGTGCCAAAACTAGAATAGCAAATGCATAGAGAAAAGTCAATATGCAAACTACCTACAACAGCAAGCAACACATGAAAAGTGCCCAAATTGTGAAGAGCAAAACGCCAATTTAGCACAACTCAAATATCCACCAAACTATCATGGCAAGCAACAAACAGATCTCACAAGTGACAATGAGAGAAGGATCACACTCAAGAAGTTTCTCACACAAAAATTGGGAAGATTTTGGAGAAATGTGGTTTTGATTGTAAAATTGATTAATTTTTTCTTTTCTTTTTAGGCCCAAAAAGAGAAAAGCCTTCTGTTCAAAATGAGTGAGAAATGTCTCTAAAGTTAAAGTAAGGGGATCTAGAGACAAAATTTGAAACAAAATATCATTCTTTTTTTTTCTTGTGTTTTCTGCTTTGTTGCTTCACTTTTTGAGGTTTGAAAAAACATTTGTAGCTCTTTGTTTTGCACTTCCAATGACATTTTTAAAAAAACCTTTAATTTGGTTCTGAAACAAGGAAAAACTTGAAAAGGTTGAATGATTAAATACCATTCGGTGATAAGTGTGTCTACCCTAACAACCATCTCATTGCTTAATGGCCTCTCGCTTATGGCAAGTTCAGACAATTGTTGTACTTGATATATATTGGTTATACTCTGATATTGGGTATTGATAAGAGTATGGATATGTTGTTATACACCCATAGAGCCTTGAATGATCCCCGCTCCATACTTTGACTTTTACACATGTAATTGCCTTCATTCGACATCTGAACTTCCCCCGGGTTGGGGTTTGTTGCTACTCAAAACCCTAAACCCAAAATCCACTAGTTTTTCTTCTTCTGCAAGACCGTCATGCTTCTTACTTGCAGAATAAAATGGTCTTGCTCTTTCTATCAGAAGCTTTTATGTGAAACTCCACCAAGAGTCTTTTAAACTCTTTGCCATTTTATTGTGCATACTTCTACATGTCCAAATGAGTGTTAGGCAGTTATTGAATTTTGACCTGGTTATCAACTTGATTATCAAGCCAATTATTAATAACCTACCAATTGTTGGTTTTTCATTTTTGGATAATCGATTATATTAATGATTGTTTCATATTTGAGTTTCTCAAAATCTAATAACCTACTTGGATTACCCAAGTCTCAATCCACATGGGTTGTCAATCTTTAAATACTAATGAAAAATAAATAACACGAAAAATAACACTCAACATTTAATGCACAAGGTTCGAGAGTAAGTATAATAGTCGAGGAGTGAAAACATATGTAGCAGCAATAGAGGCGCTCAGGAAAAAGGAAAGAGGGGGATGAAACTCAGATTACCACCAAAATTGGTGGAAAAACTAGTTTGGGTCCACACACACACACACACGATGTCAACTTCCGCATAAGGTTCCTTCCTCCTCTAGTTATCCTCAAACAAATTCACATCCGCTTAAAATTCTACGAGATCTTTATGCCGGGTAAGGACCTTAAACACGGCGATTCCAGGAATTTGGTGGCTTGTCATACTAAAATTTCTGCCACAAGAGAGGATGTCAACTTACGTGTTGTAAGGCTCCTTCCTCTGATAGTCCTTTTAAAATTCTACCAGATCTTTATGTCAGGTAATGACCTAAATTTTCTGCCACAAGAGAGAGAGAGGACAGCAAAGGACTCACAAAGCTCCTCCTCTCCTTTGCACTCAATCAAATTTGCAGCCGATTCAAATTCTACCACATCTTTCCTTTGCGCCCCTGGGTGTAGTAAGGAAGGACCTTAACAGGACAATTGCCAAAATTCATTCATTCATCTCCCAACCAGCCCCTTAATTCTAAAATTAATTGATATTGGAAGTTTCCCCCATGGTCAAAAGGGAGGGGAAAAAAACTTAGTAAAAAATTGCCAGATTTTTTTATACTTGGTTTTTATTTTGTGTAGCCAAAAATATAAAAAAGATGATTAAAAGATTTGTGTAACTTTATATTTGGTTTCTAGCCCTGATTTTTGGCTAAATCTTCCTAAGCATGAAAGCCACCTTTTTATATATATATATACGGATGATAGCTCGCCATTTTGGCTACAAACTAAAATTCCTATAGAAACCACTGGTACACCACCAGTGTTTCTTTCAGGCAAATGTTGGCTAGATTTTGACTTGAAAAAATATGATTCCATAATATTGAAAGGATTTTTCATGAAACAAATGGCCCAGATTCACCAGATTTTAAAGGAAAAAAAATCAAAATCAAAATCAAAATTGCCAGATTTTTGTAATAATTTCCAGTAGATAGCCAAGAATACAGAACGATTTTATTTTATTTTATTATTTATTTATTTATTTATTTCTACTTTCATATCTAGTATGTAACAGAATTTGGCTAAATTATTTTTCCGATGATAGAGAGCCATGTTGACTTACTACATCACAAAAAATCCTTAACAGAAACCAACCCTGGTATGTATTTATCATCCATCGCACACTGACAATTGCAAACTCTCATTCCAAAAACAGCCCCATTCTCCGTCCTTCGTACTTATACACATGAGAATGAAAGTACAAAAAGAGTTAATTTTCTGTTCCGTTTCTGCAAGGCCGTTCTTTATTGGTGTCGTCGTCTGTGGAAATGTACGTATCCCCGTCCCTCTTTACGTACGTACGTATCTGTATCTCCTTGGTCACGTACGTAGCCCCCTCTCACGTACTCTCTCTCTCTCTCTCTCTCTCTCTAATTGATCACTAGTGCAGGAGTTGTTGCAGCGGCAATGAGCAGCAGCGTGCTTTGTGTACCTCCGCATCCACGGGCGTCAGCTTGAGCGAGATCTTTCCGCCACAAGTTGCAGCGGCAAAGAGATCGAGATCTTTGCAGCAGCTGCAGCAGCAGTCGTTGAATTTTTTGCATCGATCATATCAGGTAGCGGCGGATTGTCGGGCGGTTCGGCGGGCGGGGCGGGTGGATTGTCGTATCGTTTGTGTGTGGTTCGTATTGTTGTTTTGAGCAACAAGAATTTTGTGATGCTTTTTTTTCTGAGTTTTTTTTATTTTTGTGTTCAGTTCGTTGACTCTCTGCTCGTTTTCAGTATAGTTTGTGTCTTTGTGACTGTTTTCTTACGAATATACATATATGTAGTTGATTGGTACGATTTCGGCTCTTGTGTGAGATTGTTTTGCTTTGCGTGTTGGTTTGGTTGTGCGTGCTGTGTGATTGATTTCATTACCGTGCAGTCGGAGAGAGGAGGTCTTTTAGAGAGTCAGCAGAGTGCAGCTCTAGTTTTCGTCTCGATTGGTTGGACAACCAGGTGGAAGAAGAACTTTCTCTGTACTGGAACAGTTCCTGCTAAGTCCCGAGCATCCTCGTCTGCTTGAACATAATTCGACAGATCCGCTTTCTCACCGTGAGCAGCGGCATGCATGCAGCGACATTTGTGTCTAGCCGTGAGTCGCAGCAGCATTGGAGGTGCTGGTGGAGAGCACGTCCCTAGTATAGATAGTGTTCTATACGGCCGCCTTCGGAAGATATCAACCCCTTCTCCTTCCTCTTCATCTTTCGAAGGTGCATGAGGTGCTGTTCTTGCTGTGAAAAATGGCCTTTCCCCGTGTCTCGATAAGTCCGTTGATGGTGGTGTGGACGGCATTTATGACCAGAGATCGTTGCGACAGATCTCCAGAAGTCCATGGCTTGTCCACGATCTCCTGACCGGCACTGCGGTCGGAAGCTCGACGCGCCATCACCAAGTCTTCCTTTGTTTATTTTGCTCGCTCGTTTTTCTGCCTGCCATTTGACGGGAACAAAAGAAAACCTCGCACATTTGTCTCTTGTGGTCCCTTACCCCCGCCCCAGTCAGTCAGGGGACAGGGTTTTGTCGTTTTGCTCCGCACTTTTATCTCTAGACGCAATGCTGCCAAAAAGGTATTATGACAAGAGTGTGCAACACTGAGAGAAAAGCCTGGTAAGTGAAGTGGAGAGGCGGAGACAAAACGCGGACGTATGTCAGCACACGAGCTTTTGTTAGCTGGGACTCAAGCATGTTCGAGAGATACCGCAGCTTTGCAGATGGGAAAAGAGTGGAACCGGGTGAAGAAGACTTGAGAAGTTGCGAAAGAAAGACGAACAAGAAACAGGCGTTGAACTTTTCGTGAAGAAGAAGAAGGTGATGGGAGAACCGGACTGGAGTCTTCGCGACTTGACGGGAATCAAACCTCGGAGGCCTGAAGGAGGTGCAGCGGCAGCAGGAGAGTATGTTGACGACGACTGGGAGCAAACTCCTCTGTCCTTTCTATGGCCGCTCGTCGGAAATACTACTGTTGTTTGCAGCAAGCATTCTTCACAGCGTGGGGAGCGTCAATTCGATGTCGACAAGGAGCTGTTGCTGCTGCGGCCGCCTGTGAAGGTGGATGTGTGCACGGCGGCGACGACGACGACGACGACTCATAGGCGGCAGACTTGCGATGAGGACGAGGATAATGACGACGGCTTTCAAGAGTTCGAGTTCAGCATGTCGGCAGCGGCCTCTTCATCAACAGAGCGGGAAGCTCCTTCCTCCGGTATGTCTTCAGCTGATGAACTCTTCTTCAAAGGACAGCTTCTGCCTCTTCATCTTCCTCCTCGTCTTCGAATGGTCCAGAGACTCGCGTCGTCGTCAGAGAAGAAGCCGCAGCAGCAGGAGAGCGTCAACACTAGCCAGATAGTTCCGGTACTGCAAGCACCTCAGGCCACTAGAGTTCTTCGTCCCAGCTTCCACCCGAAGTTTACCAAGCTCTGGATGCACAATGCGGACTTGCTATCCTCGGATGGAACGGCAGTGGTGACCGACGCTGCTGGGATTGCCAGATTTCGAGGCCACAGTTGGTCGGATCCTCCCAGAGATAGGGACTCTACTTCTTCTTCCACGGACAGTTGTAGGGATTCGACTTCCGCAAGGGACAGTAGCAGCTCCCGGGATTCAAGCGGAAGCTCGCAGGATGCGAACTTCTCCGATAGTAGCGGCGGCGGCAGCTGCAGCAAAGCCTTTCAGATGCCGCCGATCTCGAGTGATCTCAAAGGCAGCTTTCTGCACAATCGGGAGGTTTTTGGTACGCACGTCCGATCTTTTGAACAACAACAACAACGTTCTTCTTCTTCTGCTTCTTCTTCTTCGACCATCTCTAGCTGGCTCAAACCCCCTTTCAAGTGGAAGGTATTGTTCGGAGCAGCCAAGAAAGTCACTGTGACGACGAGGTCGAGTCCTTCGCGGGATCTGAAAGGTGGTCAGCAGCGGCAGCACCAGCAGTCTCTAAGCCATGTCTCTGAAGAAGAAGAAGAAGAAGAAGAGAGCAGTTGCTCCGATCCGATTGAAGACGCCAAATGCAGTGAAGAGACAAACTTCTGTCAAGAAGACAACAGCGGAGGAGAGTTGTCGTTGCAGACTGGATCTTCTTCTTATTCTTCTTACATGGAAACGACGACGTCTTCTTCTTCTTCAAGAGGTCTCGTCAGCAGTGGTGATATAGAAAGAGGAGACCACCAAAGAGGGATGGCGAAGGCGCGCGAGTATCTGCACAAGTACATGAAGATGCTGAAGCCGCTACACTTGAAGAAGTACGAGCAACAGGAGCTTGACGACGAATCCTCATGCCGATTCACAGGGAGCTTCAGTCTGCCGTCGTCATCTTTGGCACATGAAACTCGAAGACATTCTCGGAATCACATCGCACCCGGCAACAGAAGCTTCTCGTCCTCGTATTCTTCCCAGAGCTCCAGATTTGCCTCCGTTACCGCTGATGTTGTTGGTAGTCCTCGCTCGCGATCTGCTGTCGGCACACCGACGCGACGCGGTAGCGGCCGGCCGTTGAGCAGTGGTTCCATCGCCGAACTGCACAGCGCGATTCAAGGTGCCATTGCCCACTGCAAAGAGTCGCAAACGACCGCCAAGTACGAATCTTTGACACGTAGATCGCAACGCTTCGGATCATCATCATCTGCCGCTGCAGCAGTTCGTTGACGAAATCCGAGTCCGATGCGCATGTTGTCCAAACGTTTTTGCAAGATCTCAGAAGAAGAGAACAGTCTCGAGAGTCTGTCTCTTTCTTTCTCTCTTTGGTTTTGCTCCATTGAAACTCTACGAGAGTCTGAGATCACAAGCAAGCTGGCAACAGCGAAGTCTTAGTAGACAATGATGTCTCTTCCTCTGTCTGTATATCTGTACATCTCTTTCCTCTTCACTAAGAGCAGCTTTTGTGGCACTTTTCTGGCGGAGGTAGCTCTTGCTTTGAAATGTTGGAGATGTGGTCCAAGACTGCTGCTGCTGTTGTTCATGTGGATGGTTTTGACAGAAAGCTTCAATCACAGGTGCTTCAATCACCTGCTCATGTCTCATGTCTCATGTCTGTCTCTCTCTCTCTCTCTCTCTCTCTCTCCAACATGATTTTCTTAGGAAACACAGTTCTGTGTGCAACAAGTTTAATAGCAGAGAGTACTACTACTAGATCATCATGCTTTAGATTTAGTTAAGACAGAAAATAGAGAGTAGTGTCCTGGAGCAGCACACAATGTGAACTGTGAGCACACATTCTAGACCTTGTAACATTAGCAGATTGCAGCAAAACAAATCGGGCAATGAGGCAACTTCCTCGCTGGTAGATTGTTCATCTTCCTTGATTACAAAGCTCTGGAGATTGTTTAGCTGCATTTTCCAAGTATCTGCATTTTCCCTTACACAGAATCGCAGCAAGACTGGAGAAAAATAGTGTCCATCAATCCACCTTAATCTTGCAGATTCTTGCACATTACATTCTCTTTTGCTATTGTTTCTGCCTTGAATGAATTTTCTGGTCCTCAGTTTTTTTGTTGCTTATGTTGTGCTACAGGAGAGAGGAACAGGTGTTGTCAAGTTCTGTCGACTTTGTTGAGTTTGATTTTGCATATGCACAATAGGAATTGGGGTTCTTCTTGCACATTGCTTTCTCTGTTGCTATTATGTCTGCAGTGAGAATTTTTCCAGTCTTCTGTTTTTGTGCCTTGCTTCCTCTCTTTCAATGCTGCAAGCTGATGTGCAAGTTCTTGAGTTTGATTGTGCATGCTCAATGGGAATTGGTGTTCTTGCACATTACTTTTGCCTGTTGCTCTGCTCCTTCTGCAGTGAGAGAATTTCCTCCTCTTCACTTTTGTGCTGTATGGAGAAGTGTATTGTTGCCTTTGTTGAGTTTTGAATTTGAGTGTGCATAATGAATTGGGGTTCTTGCTCTCTGATTTTCACCGTTTGTGCAGTGAGAATTTTCTCTTCAGTTTTTGACTCTTGTGTGCTCTAAGGAGAGGTGCTATCTCTTTTCCATATTGCAATTTCTGTTGCCATTTTTTAAGTTTGGTTTTGAGTGCACAACAATGGGCATTGATTTGTGGGTGTGATTCTTCTTATGTGTCTTTCTGCCCATTGAAAGAAGATACCAAAGATTGAGAACGCTTAGAAAACCTCCAAGTTTTCTGTTCTTTGAGATTTCAGGTATTCTCCTCACATTCTGATTCTGCAAAATTTGGAGTCATCAATAGTGAAGAGTTTCATTGGTTCTGAAGGCTTCTTAACTCATTAGAATTTTTGAAAGCTCAAATGGTGAGCTTGATTAATCTTTCTGAAGGCTACTCTTTTCAGACAAAGATTTCTGTTTGGTTTCCAGCTCTCAAATCATGTTTTTTTTAAAAGACTATTGTTGCAATGGCTTCTTAAATCGGGGGTGTGTGGGGCACAGGGCTGAGCTTCCCAAAAAAGCAGACTCATGTCGTCCTTCAAACACTGTACATACATACATACTTCCAAAAGTCCTCAGTAGTCTTTCTCTCATCTTTGATGATCCTTCCTTGTTTGGTTCTTTTTTTGGCTTTTTCTCCTTCTGGGTGTATATCAAGATTGTGCAATGCTCTTATTATTATAATTCACCTGTAAACCCGACAAAAGGTTTGCATGAGTTGTGTTGATTTGATATTGACTTTGAAACATACAAGCTGAGTCCTGGTATCAGTGCCTTATAAAAACATTTGTTCTTATTCATTAGTAAACTGCATGAGAGGTTTGCACTTTGCACTTTGCACTTTGCACCAGTGTTGATTTGGTATCGACTCTTGTGCGTACCAGCGGGGTCCTAGTATTGGGTACTGTATTAAACTTGGCATATCACACACACACATTTTCTTCCAACAGGAACATTGATATGCATATCTTGATAGGCAAAAAACACTAGGGAGTTATCAAGTATTGGATTTTTTTTTGTATTTTAGTGAGCAAAATGAGATCTTAACTGCCCATCCATGGAAGTAGCAGTGAGTATGATGTGCACCAAGTCTTCTAGCATATGTGTTTTGAGGAAGCTTTACATGGTAGCCAAGTTAAATGTTTTTTTCCCATGGGACCTGAAAACTTGCCCAAAATGGCCTGTTAAAAGGTTGAATTTGCAACAAATATTGGTTGCTGCAACAAACAGACTAAGGATTTTTGAGCATTGTGGTCAAGGATCAAAAATGGTTCTTTGATTTTTGGCAGATCCTAAGGCTCTTAATCCTTAGTCTGCTGGTTCCATGTTCCAAAAACAGAGACCTCCCAACACTGAGATTCTCCAGAACTGTGAAATTTGGACTCAAAAGATCCTGATTTAGTCCAAGTACAGAGGATGCTTCCAATGTTTAGAAGAAAGGAACTTTTTTTTTTTGGGTTTAGGGTTTAGGGTTTTTTAAACATTGTACCAGTTTAGCTACAAGTTCACAACCCAAGGGAAAGAGATTTAACATCAGTGTGAAGAATCTTCAAGTAACTTAAATTTTTGTGCTTGATTGAACTTGGAACCAATGTGTGAGTGACAGATGAAGAAGACCTAATTTACCGTATAAACTTCAATTTTTGTGCTTGATTGAACTTGGAACCAATGTGTGATTGACAACTGGAGACTTGTGTGCTGTGTTCTCTAAAGTGCATTCCTTTTTTAAGTAAATACATCTTGCACTCAAAATTACTTAAAACATGTTAAATGATTTCATCATTTCTCATGATTTTGTTCAACTTGTCATGAAGACCATAGCCATTATACAAGAGACCTGAGACCCTTATTTTCTTCTTACTTACAATTGTGAGTGGGAATTTTGTCACATAAGGTTAAGTGACAGGGAATCATACTTGAATGATTTTGCAGGACCACTTGGGTTTATTGGGGGGTGCAATTGAAAGTGGTGAGTGAGTTTTTTTTTTCTTTTGGAAATGAGGAGGAGGAGGAGCAGTTGGGAGTCTTGGATGCTCATTGCTTCTGTTACACTTCGTGTGGCATCATCACATGTCAACTCTGGAGTGTGCAGTTAGGGTTTACAGACATGGGAGCTGACACCCTCCTTTTTTTTATTAATTAATTTTGCAACAAGTTGACAATACTCTTTTGTTTTTAGTTGGTTTGTTGTTCTTGACAACTCTTTCTTTCTTTCTTTCTTTCTTTCAAGGGCCTGCTGGCATGCCTGAATTTAATGCACTCTTGAACACTACTTACTGATGGGATGACAGGGTGACTTCATGAATCATGTATGTAAGAATTTGTGGCCTGAAGATTTCCTTGAGTACCTATTATGTACTTGGGTGATGTTTTAGTCCCCAACCCAAGCCCTAAAACTTAAACTCAAAAGGAAATCAAGGGGATTCAAGGGGATTCAAGGGGTTTTTTCAATAGGACTTGAGGGTCCTTTTGCTGATAGCACAAGTATATTAAACCTCTTGTAACATCACATCCCAACACTATTTTGGAATTGGATTTACTTTCAGAGTTTTTAGTGAACTGTGAAAAGCTCCTTTTTTTTTTTTTTTTTAATTTAATTTTTTTTTTTGGGTTTAATTTTTTTTAAATTTAAATATTTTTTTTTTTCTTGGTTAGAAATTTACTATTATACAAAAATTTAC
>Ga0116227_10005989_pt1 | contig 25039 bp, 18 predicted proteins | sample S1TSphgellanicum_FD_89693 | JGI IMG/M metagenome (GOLD analysis project Ga0116227, IMG submission 89693) | Host-associated microbial communities from peat moss isolated from Minnesota, USA - S1T2_Fb - Sphagnum magellanicum MG | ecosystem: Host-associated > Plants > Peat moss > Unclassified... | reverse complement strand
CCATGTGATGTTGTTTCCTTGTGATTAATTGTGGAATCACATGGGGAACCATGTGATGTTGTTTCCTTGTGATTAATTGTGGAATCACATGGGGAACCATGTGATTTTGTTTCCTTTTGATTATTTGGGGAACCATGTGGTGGATAAGTTTTAGGAAGTTTCTTGATTAGTTTCCTTTTGGTTAGTATATAAGGAGGTGTGTGTGACCTTGAGAAACACCTTCATTTTGTACAAAGTTATGGTATGAATACAAAGTTTGTGGGAATTGAAGTTTTGATTTTGGAAAAGCTTTTGGTTTTGAATAGTTTTTGTGTAGTTTGTGTGTAGATCATGGTAGGAGAATGGTGAGGCTTGCATATCCAATAGAAGGGTGGGAGGATAATTTTACAACCAAAAACATAGACTTCATAACTATGTAGTAATCATACATAGTTTCGATCCTAAACCTATTCGTGTTGTACAATTATTGTTGGTGTAATCTGGTTCATATTACAATTAGGGCTCCCAATGTCATGAATTGAACTGCATACTAATAGACAGTAATGTTAACAATTTTGGGGGAGAGGCATTGGGTTTCAGGTGTCCAACCTTCAACTAAAGGGGAAAGGGGAACGTTAAGTGATATGCCATTAATAGTGAGCTGATTTTGAAACACTCTTGCTAATTCACCATCTTGCTGCACTTGCTTAAAAGTATGGTGAGGTGTTGTTCTTTGAAAAGCACCTACTCCAATCATGGAAGGGCCCAACTATTGCAAAAGATGGAACTCTGCATTGAAATGTTTTCGTTCACTAATGCTTTTAAAAGAATATGGTTTTTTTCACATTAAAGTTGTAGCCATGACACATTTGTAAGTGATGTCTTATTATTTAATGTCAAATTGCAATTTTGAAGTGATATATGCCACAATAAACACCACGTTTTGTACATTGTAATGGATGATATCACAAAGGTTAGCTCAAATATGTGTCATGAGTCATGGCTTTAAAATCATATTCTCTTGTAGTGTAATGAGGTGGAATAGCACAGGTCAGCACAGCGACCTCACCAACGGCATTCCATGACTTTGCCATGTGGAAGATCAATGTATGCCTCTTCCTCCCCCTCTTTCCATCGCTGGAAATGACAGGAAATATAATAAAATAACCTGACACTTTTCCCAACTATGTAGCAGATATTTGTGGTCTATTTACCGGGGACAGATCTAGTACAGATCCACCGTGTACAGGTATCCTTTTGCAAACATGAAGAACTAAAAACTGCTTTGTGTTGGGAACCCATGCAATAGTTTTGTGTTTCTTGGAGGGGTGTTTTTGTTGGAGTCCATGGTCAACTAACCAAACAGCCTAGCACTGTCCAGAACCCATTATTTTCATGATGGGATTCGCACCCTCACTCATCTGAATGAAGACACCATCCCAGCTACTGTTTACAAAGTTGGTTGCCAGTTTTCTGATTTCGGTACTCATCAAAATAGGTGACAAAGGGTTAAGTTGGGAATGATATTTTGTTACCATTATTTTGATGATGGGTTTTTACTCCTCAGTCATCTGGATGGAAGGCACCTGTCACCAAAAAAGGAGGGTGTATTGACCAGAAGACACCCTAACAGAATCAAGAAGTCTATTCTTTACTTTTCATGGATTCATCAGAGTAGCACTAAACTGAAGGCAACATAGCCAATTTTTAAACCTAGCTTTTCTATGACTTATACAACATAAAAATTATAGATCTCAAGGGATCAGATCGCTCCTGATTTTCTCTCAAGAGCCAACTGGTCAATGTTGTGGCAACTCATCACTCAACACTATTAAGCTCAGATTTCCAACAAATGCCCCTATCAGCCCTTCCATTGAAAGTGAATAGAAAACGACAAATTACTGGACAGTGCAACATTAAAATTCCATGAAGCCCACACCCGTCCACATAGTACATTTCCCTAGAGCTCTTGATGAGGTACTCTTTCTTTCAAACACAGACGGACTGATAACTTCCCACAATAGCCCAACAACTCTCAACAAGACAATCTTGTCACGATGACCACTCATGAAATCCTAAACATTGTCATCCCTTCTTTTGTTATCATCCATGACTTATATAGCTAGACCTTTCTATTTCTTTCCTGAAGTCTATGACGCAATGGAAAGTCGGCTCAAAAAAAGAAAGCTGAAGATCAACAGTGGGGCATTCTTCCCCATCTGTCTCTACCAACAACACTCTGAAAGCCAAATGACACTTGCATATTCAAAAGAAAAACTTAGCTTTATTGCATTCTCCTACCGATTGAAGATCAGCATTCCCTTATTATAGTTCCTGCTCCATCCTCTCTCGCCTTCACCAAATCTGCTGCACCAACCAGCCCTACTCTCCGTGATCTGCATTTTCATTCAAGAGCCCATCAAAATCAACTATGAACTTGCTCCATCACCAACACCAACTCAGCAGCTCAGCTCAATTGAAGAGCAAAAATCAAATACAATAAACCTGCAAACAAAGAAAACACACCCAAAACATAGAAAAGAACCCAGTACATCAACTTTGGCGTCCACAATTCTTGATGATGTATAACTGCCTCGTAATTTGGCACCTTTTGCCCCACATCCATCACTTTTTAGGGTTCACACAGTTCATCCATTCACATCCACAAATAAAAATTTCAACACCATTTCAGCATCACACGCCATCTGCATTTTGGTTGCCGAAGGTGGATGCCAGTTTTTAAATTTCCCCACCCATCAAAAAAGCTGGTTAAAGGCTTCCAATTGGAAGTGACATTTTGTTAGTTGCTTTATTAGTGTCCAGCAAGAGTGCAATTCCTGAATTTTCTGGGGGTTGTTTGTTGACGGTCCTTTTCTTCGACTACTCTGCAAACAAACAAACAAAAGCTGTCAGACCTTAGCAATTTCCAACATGTTTAGTTATTTTGTTAAAGCTCTTTGAGAGCTGTGACAACGAAAAAGTGGAATAGCCTACAAAAGCTGTTTGTCAGGTGCTCTATGACTTTGTACCTCAATACCGTCTCAAAAGCTCAGTCCAATCAATGTTAGGGTCTACCTCTGGGCCAGAGCGAACCAACAGCCACCAACACACCATTCATTGGAAGCCTGCTAGTATGATCAAGCTGTGAGTGAATCCTAACTGATTTGATTTTTCCTTTCGTCTCCCTAGCTTAGAAGTTAGAGCATCTCCACAGTGGATTGTTAAACTCCTCCTGCAAAATCACAGTTGTTGGAGACTTTGCAGGGGGTAATCGAGATTATGCTTTTGCAGCAAAGTAATGCCCCATCGCAAACACACGTAAAGCCTGCTAAAGCACTGTAGACTCCTGCTTTCGAAGCAAACTTTGAAGAACCAAAACCTAAAGTCCCAAACACTAATTCCATCAATACAATCATCAAAAAAATTGTTTGCATCTAGCAAACATGCAAATCGTTTAGTAGGAAGGAGGAAATTTCCACTATGGATCCATGTGCTTGCTTGATATTCTCATGTCCATGATTTTTTCTTTTCATCTTAGTTGTATCTTTCTTTGATCCATGATTTGTGCTCTACTTGATGGTGGATGCAATGTTTTATTTGGGGGAAATTTTAATCATTTTTTTACAAAGAAATTGGACTTTTAAAAAAAAAATGTAAATTCGATTTATTTTGCTTTTTTTTTTCCCCTGTTAAATTTCGCCAAATTTTCGATATCACAGAAAAGAAAAAAAAAAAGTGATTTTTTGTTGATTTGAAGCATGTAGAAACTCACGACTGAGTGAAAGTGGAAGGTGATCATGTGACTATAGGCATGACACATCATGCTTAGCCTCTCATGTATGTATGAATGTTTTCTTGCACAACCATCATTAGATTAATATTTTTTCAACAGTTAGATTCAACGATTGAATGAAAAGCAAATGTGTTTGAGGATGTATTTATTAACATTTTTCCTCATACAATATGTGATGATAAATGCAAGATTTGAAGATATGGGTGCAAGTATGATAAATTAGGCAAAAAAAATAAAAATTATTTTGATATCTTATATATGTCTCACACCCTTAACACAAATGTCCTATGCCCTTAAAACAATGACCTCGGGTCAAATTGTAATAGCCCCAAGCCATTGGACCAGAATTTTTGTGTATTTGATGCAAATAGACATTTCAAATAATAATAATACACATTTATGGATTTAATGTTAGACCTCATGCCAAGAAAATTTACCCTAAGATAAAAACCAATTTTGCATATGCATATTGGCTTAGGGTTTGAATTGTTTTTGGGCATATTGGCTTAAGGTTGAAATATATTTCAGGAATATGGTGTAAGGTTAGAATTTTTTTGACACTTTGGCATAGGATTAGAATTTTTTTAGCACTTTGGCCTATGGTTGAAACATTTTTTAACAATTTGGCTTGACATTGGAGTCATTTACCAGTATGGCCCTTTTGATATTGTGTAGGCCATCTTCCCACTTGCATCACAGTTAACCATCGAAGGGGTTAATTATGTATTGCAGTGCACATGTTCTTACCTTGTAAAAGTAAAACCATTGTATGTTGATGTTGGATTTGAAACATATTAATTCAAATTTTCCTGGTTGAAATTTTTGGGAAATTTTTCTTGACATGTTCAAAATTTCAGAATAATTTTATTTTGACTCTGCCTAATAATTAAAAAAAAACTTTTCATTCTCCCCATCCTTCTTTACCTCAAAATTTCACTAACTTACCTACTTGCCTTGAAATTGTTGATAAAATCTATGCTCCATGTATCAAAAAGTCGGGTGTCAAAATGCCTTCAAACCCCAAAAGTAATTGTTTCAACCCTTGAATCCTGAAACTGGCAGAAACATACGGTAGGTATTGTAGGTAGGTAGTGAGTATAGGTATGACAAAAGGTGAATATCATACAAGTAGATGCATGTAGATGGTTAGGTACATAAGTAAGGCCTAGTGGTTGTTAGGACGGAAATAGCAAAAAGTAAAAACAACAGTTGTTTTAACCATCGTGGCTAGCTGGGGTATTGCAAACTAATGTAGAAGTTTTTCCAATTCACTGACCATCCATCCGTCATGGTGCACTGGTGGTTGTTGGTTCAATGGGGCCCTATCTACGTGGGGCCCATTGCTGTAGGACGTCCCCCTAAAACTGTTAATGTATTTGAGTGCAGAAGGAGTATCCACGTTGTACTGTCCCATAGGCCTAGCGGCAAACTGTTATGAATGCGCTGCAATATACCGTTAACAACATTGATGACCGACATCTGTATATCTTTATTCTATAATATATTTGACATTCATACGTGTGTGCACTTTGCACCCAACAACGACTGATTGGTTATTTCAATTGAGTGGGTTGTAGCAAGACTTAGGGAGGTCTCCAGCGGTGGTATGTGAACCTGCGAATTTTTTTTTCACATCCTAGTTTAGTTCTGTACTCTTTTGCAACCCCACCCATAAAACTGAAAATGGGACAGCAAATAGGTGGGGGACTACTAAGAGCAAACCACCTGGACGATCATTATGATGGGCCAATCAAAAATACTCAGCACCAGTTAGATCATATTCTTACACTCTTTTCTGCAGGTGTACACCCCTGCTGCGCCTTTCACCAGCCATGGCAACCTGTGCAATTATGCCGAAGCCAAAACCATTTTCCTGAGCCAAACTGGGATATGTTGGATTTTCTTCATCCAGTTTTACTCTCCAGGATCACATACCGAGCACCTCTGGAGATGCTCTAAGGACTCAACAACCAATCAAAACGTACCATAAATCACTTGATAGCTATAGACAGAGAATTTAGTAGCTTTCGATAAGAATAGAGTTCAAAATATGATGAATGTCAAAATGTTTGGTTTTCTTCTCTGTCTTTGTGACTCAATTTGAATATACTCCAAGTAGAAAAGAGCAAAACCCTCTATTTCTGGAATTGCCCAAATCGAACTTGCCTCATTCTGACAGGGAACAAAAAAAAAGACAAATGTACAGTAATGGCAATTTTGGGCAGGACCTTATACTCCCCCACCAACTTTATGCGGGCCAAAGCTGTGGCCCACACAGTTGCACAGTTGTATTGTGTGTTCTGTGTGGGAAAGTCATGTTCATTTGTAAATGATAGTCACTACATTTGAACCTGGCACCTGGCAGAAGTGAATAGTTACCAGCAATCCAGTTCCAGCTAACATAATACAATGGGGTCTGAATGCCATAGTACCTGGGACAATTTGACAGTAATTATATTAGTGAAATTGAAGATTTTCAATAATATTGGACAATGTTGAAAATTTCAAGAAATAAATTTCTTCAGAAATATTTCTGTTGAACGAAAATGAAGAATCTGATGGAATATTTAGGAACATATCATTCATCCAAGTGACCAACATACTATGGTATAGTTTTAATTAAAGTTTCCACCATCATCTGTCCAACCCGGCAGCAAAACCAAGGGGCTGCCTGTTACACTACCATGACATGCTTGGAAATCATGGTGGGGTAGGGAGGGCAATACATTTTGCAGACTTTATGATCACAATCAGTTCTAATATCCAACATGGGCATTGGGGACATTGCTTCTCTTTCTTCTTTTGCAAGTTCATCTCCAAAATGTGAAAACATGCACCAGTTCCCAACTAGTTCCAGAATTTGATAAAGTCCAGTGTCAACAATCTTCAAGAAGAAGGGGGGGAAGACACAATTGCAATGTGGATCCTATAGTCTAGTATAATAACAATTAATGTTTGGACTTATCTTCTCACAAAACCAATTTGACAAGGATTGAGAAAATTTATGCTGGGCAAACCCTGCCCAATATGTAGTTAAGTGCAAATGTTTCATTGCCAAAGCTAGATGGCAATCGTTGAGGGGAAGCCTATCACAGTAAAGATAACTGCAAAAGCAAGAGGACTTCAGATAAAAGTAGCAGTTTTCTTATTAAGGGATGAGCTCAAGATGAGGTCAACACCTTACAACAACCATAAACTAAAATTACAATAAATAGGCCCTGAAACTTCTTTTTCCCCAACCCAAGTTTCAAATAGAAGAGGCAATCTCAGTATTCCAAGAGTTTTTTCATGGTTCTTTAGCTGGAGTTTTGATTTGTATTTCATTTTTGTTGACACCGCTGTGAATGTTGTGCAATAAATATCTCTTGATGAAAGAACTAATGGTTTTCACTCTCCTCTGCGAGAACTGCTCCTCTTTGCCTCACGTCCTCTTTCTTTTGCAAATAACCAACTTTAAAAGAAATAACTATCTTGTAAAGGTGAAAAATGATTTCAAAATGAAAGAGGGGTACAAAGATCAGGTTATTTTAAGGATAACTGTAGTACCTGAACTATTTCATGCTTCAGTTAATATAGGCTGACCATGATTATTTGGTCCTTAAATACACACACACGTCTTTTGTAAAAAGGATGAGCTGATGACTTCAAATCTAAGGAATATTTTTAAACACTAAAATTTGTCGGTTTCCAGGCCAGATTAAAAATTCTAGATTACTAATTCCTCAAGAGAGTTGACAATTCTAACCTTTACAAGGCTTGTTGATTTCGATTTCAAGGTGTGGTCGGGTTCAAGTTTTTGGATTGTCAGCACAAGCATTTTTGCCAAGGAAATTTTTTCAAAGTTTTGATTCTCTTTCAAAGAATACATGTCTCTAATCTCGTTCTTCTTCAAATAACTAAACTCTAAGAAATGAGTTAGTCTCTAATTTTCATGGTGAAACTCATAACATTGAGTGAGAGGTGAAGAAAATAAACAAAAAATCACAAAGAGGGAGTGAGAAGTGAAGGAAGGAGTGCAAAGTGAGAAAAAAAAACTACAACAGCATGAGTTTGGAGTCGGTCCTTAAACTCTAGCCTCCAAATTCTTACATTTTAAGACCTAGGCTCTATACCCTATACCTACACACTTAAGACCCAGCCCTAGGCAAAAATATGTGGAGTTGTATTTTTTGGGCAAGTGTGTTTCATGGCCTAGTTGTGTTTGTCCATTATCCTACTTCCTTGTTTTTACAAGCTACTCCATTGTCCACCTTCCTTGAGAAAGTTGGTCCAACTTTTGGGATTTTTCACCCATTGCATGCAAGTTTCTTGGATGCCTTTCTCAAGGAAACTGGGACAAACAAAAAAAGTTCATCCATTGTGTACCATATTAAGATGTGTTTCCCTTCCTTATATTTTCATCAGTTGCGTGAACTTTTCTTGGTGATTGCGGCTAGATTTGGACTTTCTTTTGATGGGGGAAAAGCTTGAAACCAATAGAATGAAGGCATTACACAAGCAGCCCATGAGTAACCCAAGGATGTAAAAGATGGACAAATATACTTTTTTGGGGGCACAAATGAAAAGAATTGATTATGAAGAGAGATAATATACTTTTATCACAATGTAAAGCTACAACTTGCAAGTCAAACCTCCAACACCTGAAGAGTAACCACCAGCCTTTTTTTACTGGCAATATACCATCAAATTGCGAAATTTAAAAAAAAAATTGAATTAAAAAAAAATTTGAGCTTTTCTGTCACCAGAAGTGAGGTTGGAAAAAGAAGTAAAACTTGTCAAACTCATATATGTGATTTTCATTGTGTAGCCAAACATATAGAAGGATGATGAAAGTTTTGTAATGTATTTCTGATTTATAGGCAGATTTGGCTAAATCTTCCTAGGGATGAACACCACTTTTTCTAGAGCTTGCAGTGGATGATCACTTCTTTAGCAACAAACAGAAATTCTTAGGAAAAACACTAGGAACCACTTGTAATTGTTGACAAATCTATGAAGAGATGTTGACTTTCAAAGCCTTGAAAATAATTTCACATTTTGGAATTGGATTCTTGGCATTCGGCCAAACTTATCAATGAAGGTGGGTTGGATTAGTTGATTGATGGTGGAGATTATAGGTGGGGAAAAAGACAAATATAAAATATCAAGAATGCAATAACAATAAGTCAAACCAAAATTAAATCATAAAAGTTCAGAATGTAAATATATTAATAGTAACTAAACTCCATTGACATGCAATGGACAACTTGCAAATTGCAATGGTGCTGTTGGAAACTTTCAGATAAAAAACCTTCTTTGACATGTTCGTAGCCTATATACAATACAATACTTTCAGATAAACGTGACATGTTTGATCAATGTTCATTGCTCTATTGGATTTTTGTACATTGGTGGGGTGATAATTATGACTGTCGATGTTCATCCTGAGGATAGGTGCAGGGTCAGATGATAATGTAGTTCACTATGAGAACTCTCTCTGTCTCACATATCATGCATGCCCCCTCACCCCCTCCCCTCAGAGTTCACATTGATTCAAAAGTGCAATCCAACCTCCCCAGGTTTGCATTACATGAAAAGAATGTCATATATTTCCCACATGCTCAATGTGCGCTGCAAAAGTGTTGAGATTTGGAGGTCATAATAGGTTTTACAATTTGAAAATAGGGTGGGATATAAGCTTTCTTGGCTTCTCCAGAATGACAAAACTGCTAAAGGATCTGATCTTTCACATGTTGACAGTAGGTGGATGCCACTGGCAGATCGGCGCTAGTTGAGATTGGTTCATTTTCTGGTCACACCAAGTTAGTTTTTTCCACCTCCACATCCAAGGAGAGCCCAAGATTCATTGTGCCATGTGTCACTGAGAGGACTTGAAGGCACTTGGAATGGGAAGATGATATTAGAACTCAAAATTGCTCCCAAAACAAAATAAAGCAACAATTAAAAACCCCTTTTTTAATGGTTGTTTTGACCCTAATCAAAATTGGGGGCTCCTCTCAAGCTCAAAACAACTGTTATGGAAAAAAAAGGCAAAACTTCAATGGTTTTCTGAGTTAAGTAACATGTGAATTTTTTCAAGATAAAAAGCTGAGAAAGAAAGGATTAACTTTCACGCATTGGACAGCCCTGACAAAATAGCTGGGGAAACGATATTCCAAGCTAGCTGTGGTTGCCGGTTCGCTCCCATAAACCCATTTAGAGGACTGTACGATGGGGTTTCCCAAAAACCAACTCCCATCTACAACCCCTATTAATCACCCACCTGGTGCTGGCGGCCTGTTAATGAAGTCAGCAGTCTATCGCCAAGAGACGGAAAAGAAAGCCCTACACTTACAGCACGTGCGCTTATGTCAGATTGGAAAATACTCCATTGCACAACTGCAGCAGCAGTTGCCCCTAACGGCAATGGTTAACTAGATCACCAGTATTACAGTACTAGTGCTGCAACCTGCTCCCTGGGGACAAAACTCATGTGCCTAACTGACGTTCTGTAGACGACAAGTCTGCTGGACAAATCCAACAATGAGTGGGCAGTTAGAACAACATATACTGGTATTTCAGAGGGAGAATAATATATCTGCTCTAAGGATTATGTGATCCAGAACCCACCAGTGCAACGTCCATTGGAAAACTGTTATGACTCAGTTGTAGATGAACTACAATTGAGTTATCACCAAGTTGGTAACCTATCTTGTTAACCCCCCTATTTCCATGTCACACTGCCTGGGTAACTATATCTATTCAAGAGGGTAAGTATCATGGGTACTAGTAGGTTTGTCATGTAAGCCATTATGTGGGTATGTAAGGCCTGAAGACCGGTTGTTACCAGAATTAAGAGTTTGCCTGAGGCAGAGCTGAAGGTAGATTTTGAATCCTGGTTACATCCGATCAAAGGGCCTTGAAATGTGTAAAGAACTGGTGAGGAACTTTATGAAGTGTAAAAACCCTGCTAAAAACATAAGATGCTTGCCTCAGGAGCTGAGGTAATCCACAACAAACTAATTTGGCATTCCCTGTAGGGAAAAGAACAGAAACCTCTACCAAATTGAAGTTAAATTAACAAAACATAGGAAAAACTCTCCACGGGAATTGTGGGATCAATATTTTAATGTTTTATTCTAATTTTCCCATTGTGAAATAGGGGGATCTTTGTATTTTCCCATTGTCAACCAAATCATTTCACATTTGCATAAGGAAAATTCAAGTTTTTCAGCTTGATGGTCCCACAGGAAATCCTAATTTTTTTGGTTATAATCTTATTATTTTAAGGTACCCCTCCAACTATGCTAAAAGTCAACAATTCTTTACATAAGGTGGTAAGTAGGTAAGACATTTGACTAGCTGGTAGGTGGATGTTTAGTACAGAGCTAACCATTGTGGTTAGCTACAATGGTTAGCTATGGACACGAGCACAAAGAGAAAAAATGTTTCTTGTCCACATTACCATCCATCCTGGATGTTGCACTGGTGGGTGCTGGTTTACTCTGTTATTTCACCACAACCAACAAGTTTGGGAAACTCAAACAGACACTACTAGGCTAGTGCTGGAGTTGAACTTAGTGTTATCTCTAACCTGCACTAGTCTTGGTATCGAGTTCTATTGGTTACCATGTACATCCCTATGGTGGTTCCCCATGGTGGCTGGTCATGAGTACCAGATGTGGACATGGGAAGGATAAACCTAACATAACCTAATTACATCACCTAGTATACGCCGCCTGTGTTCATGGTAAGCTGCGAGTAGCGTTCATGGACTGGTCCTGACAACTGTTTCTAATTAAAAACTAGAACTCTTCAGCAATACGAACTCAGGAGAGATGGTTTTGTTGATGCACTGTTGGTAAAAAAGTAGTATATAGCCGACTGATGAGGACAATTCATTGTATATTAATTTATATATATATAACTCTGGTACGACATATAATCCCCCCTTCTGATCTCAGATTCTCTTTAGTTGCAAACTTCACATTCCATTTGTTTTTCCAGGGAATTAGTAACAGGTCATGAATCCCTGTGCAAAAGAATTGGCAGCCTGATATACGAAGAGATCTTGCAGATGTCACTGGACCCCATCGAATCAAGATTCGACTCACTGGTTACGGTAGGGGCCTGAGATTATGCTTCGTCAGCCCTTGTACACAGTTGCAAGATCCACAAATAGTTGATCTAGTTCAATGGACCCCACTTACAAATTCAGTATCTCGCGATTTAAAGGTCGGTCTATGTTTCACTACTTAGAATTCACTGAAAGTTGCAACCCGAGCTCGACTGGCAGTTATAGTTATTACCTAATAGTATTCAAGCTAAGGGCAAGTGGAAAATTAGGGGAGCATACATCACCTTGAATCTCACGACCTGCTTAGTCAGCTCCTGCAGGCAGATGAACTTGCAAGAAGGAAAATTGTCAAGTGGTCCGACTGCTTCTGCAACTCCTGCAGCAAGCACCTGCAGTTTACAGCCTTATACATCTATCTACAATAACTGGACTTTCACGTTATAATGAGTTTAGTTAGCGCTGCTAGTATCCATTTTCATAACCATGACTGAATTAATGAACTAAATACAATGAACGAATTTCTGGCTTGGATTATAATTACCTCATCAAATACCAGCTTATTGTGCCCTGGAGTTCAAAACCTTGTACTGTTGCTCATTAGTAATGATAGTTGATCTGAAGCATTTGCCAGATTAGATATGAATCTCCCAAGATGCCAGAGAGAAGAAAAATGTAGGGGAGAACTAGGAACCACTTTTGTACACTGGGACTAGACATCAGACAGTTTTCATCACTGGCTAGCTCGACCAAACACATGCTCGAGGAGATAATCATAGCAACGGATAGTTCAGTTCAAGGGACCATTAAGCCCGAATGGCAGCTGGAAAGAACTCAAGAGACCAGTCGTTGAGACAAACAAAAATAGTCACGAGGGCATGGCAGCTCACAAGCTAGTCCAGGCATCTCACCTTGGTTTAATGGAGATCTAATGCAGTCGAGTCATGAGCTTTGCCCACAACCACTCGCTAATCTGCGCCAGATCAAGAGCAAGAGGCAGTGTAAAATTACTTATAAGCACTTTCAGATCGTCCTTGAATACGCCAAGTTGACCGATCATCTTCCAACTCGCCACATGTATCCAACACCAACAGGTCTCACAGCTCACTCAAATCTTGTGCTTCGGAAACAAATGGAAATTGCATTAGTAATAAGTACATATGACCTAGAAATGGATTAAAAAGCATGAATTCTCATTACTTGAGAGCAGCAGCAGCAGTACGTATTTGCCTTCATCCCCAGACCATTGAAAGCAGAAGCTTCAATGAAGGATAAAGGCTGGATCAATACAAGAGTCATACAGAATGAAGCACATTGCAAGGCGTTGCTGTTTATGGTTTCACCTTCTAATTATTGCCAGCTTCGAGTACACTACAACTGCCTATTAATTGGGTTGGTGCTAGATCTCACACAGGTACTATTAGTCGAAATTCAGCAATTCTTTGTTTGGCTGCATTGCTGCACAGTGTATTTTGTGAGATGAATGTTCCAAAATATCTCAATATTCCCAATTTTAAAAACAACTACTTCTTATATAGAACTGCACAAGAAGGAGAGAGCAGGGATAGTGTTTCTGCAAGACTGATCTACAGCTATGTCCTTAGTGACAATCCGATGTGCCTGGTTCCTAGTCTGCTTAATTAGAGAGCGCCTCACTTGCTTGCAAGCTTGTCCTTTTACTGAAAGGAGGAGGATTGAGGACACAAAAAACATTTTTGGGCTTAGCTGTCGGCAAAAGAGTGGAAACCTCTGACAAATTAAAGTTGAATTAACAAAACATAGGGAAAGCTCTCCACAGAAATCATGCGACCAATATTTTAATGTTTTTTTCTAATTTTCCCATTGTAAAACAGAGGAATTATTGAACTTTCCCATTGTCAAACAAACCAGTTCACGTTTGCATAGGGGAAATTCAAGTTCTTCTTGATGGTCTCATAGGAAATCCTAAAAAAGCTTCTTGTGTGAGAATGGTTACTTAAAACATGTTCTAGATCCGTCCCACAGATATATACCAGCTCTGAGGCAGCAAGACTGAACCCAGAGAGACTGCTAACGCTTGCAACACCAGCAGCCAGCTTGAGACTGCATGTAAACAGGAGTTAATAGCTAGACTATTTCGCACATGTGATGATCCATCTGCATTCTAAGTTTCCGATGTATACTAGTAGATCGTAAATGATTGCAACAACCAGAAACCTTTTCACTCAGAATGAAGCTATATAATTAGTTGCTGCTGATCACAAGCTGGAATCTACATTTCATGATCTGTCAATAGCCTACAGCTGGGTCAGGTTAAATAACGACATGAGGTTAGTACCTACTGAATGAGAATTGCAAAATGTCTTGTTGGATATACATATGTATATATATATATATATATATATGCAACATATATATATGTGCAAGCTTCCCTTTTCGTTGAATGTGTAGTGTAATGCACCGACCTGAGGGGCTTCACAGGGGCTAGTTTGAGACCCTGTGAACTAGGGCAGAGACCGAGTTCACAAGGGCTCAAACCTGTGAAGCCCCGAAGGGCTGTGCCTTAGCTTAAACAATTTAGAAAAAAAATTCCCACCATGTGCCTTCTTTTGAGGGGTAAGAATAGGTGGTTACGTGCAAGCCTCTTTGCCAAGACTGGGTAGTGGGTTACACATCTGTGAACCTAAACCCCACCTACTTCACTAGTATAAACACACTAAAACAACCAATGATTTTTTTTCAAAAGTGTTTACGTTTGAAATCAGGCTCTGAATCTCCTTTCGACACTCCTCTCATTCAAACACGAAATATAATTTAGTAAGTCAGGATATCATAACTGCAGCTTGTGAGCAAAAATATAATCTAGTGAAAGGATTCACAAGAATGACACCGGGGCCTCTTAAGTACGTCAGTTGCGGCAAATACAAAAGAACACTACTGTGATAAGTATCCAACCGCGAGAGCCTTGTGTGACGCGCGAGCTATAGGGTCGAGCCCGCGCTCCTCGTATCACACAGTCGCATGGATCATGACAAGCTAACAAGTTCGAATACCAGAACTAGGAAGTCTTCGTATTGTTAACACCTGCTGCAGGCCTCTAGAATGGACAGCTGAGGAGGTTCCTCTCGACAAAGCATACATCTGCAGCTCCACCTAACGAATCGTAACTGAGGAGTAAGACCTACTACCCTGTCGCATGCTCCTCTTCACTATCCTTTCAAGCAACATTATAACGCTGCACAGGTGGTGGACAGGTCCTAGATCTAATTCAAATGTCAGAAGCCAGCAGCTTCGAAGCTGGGGCAGCTAACGTACCTTGCCACGACTAGCTCATTGAAGATCTGGTGGCGCGCTGCAGCTCAACGTTCATGAAGGTGTACCGTGTTATACGTACTTCCACTTTTTTCTTCATGGACAGTTCATACGCAGCTGGTTATACCACCTCAGGGAAACCCTCCCTACCATCTCTAGACACGCTGCTTGCACAAGGCAAGATTCCGAGGAACGGTTCGACAAATATACACTGAATCGACTCTCTCCAAGCAACGAGAAAGTCGCAGCTTACGACTCTTCTAACTCTTGTTTTTGAAATCAGGATCAGAGTCCGCAGGATCTGTTAAGCGCGCGCTGACAGACAGGCACGCGGCTTGTTACTATGAGCTCTTGAAAACTCCTCACGAAAACGTTCACAACACCTCCCAGCTTGCTTCCAGACCTCCTCCAACTTTCCCCGTAACGGCCGGCCGGACTCGTTCAGCTGTGTGCTAGCTCTACATTGTCTTGAACAAAAAGCAAGCAAATGTTGAGTCAGGAACACAGCGCCTCATGACACAGTTGCAAAGAGTAAGAAGTGTACTACTACCTGCGCATCAGTTTCGTCCAGCAGCTCTGTAATGCAGCTGGAGCTGGAGCTGCTGCTGCAGGCACTAGTCCCAAATGTGTGAAAAATTTATGAACTGTCCCGCGGCCTCGCCTTCATGTCCCTGCATGTCGACTCCAATCGCAGCTAAGCTCCACAGACTAAACAAGTATTTTTCCAGTTTCCAGTACGTGCTCAAACAATTAAGTGACAGTTCATGGGTACGAACAAACTTTAAGTGTCAAAATATTTTATTTTATTCTACAGTTGACTGACTGACCCCGCGTCCTTATTTTTCTCAGGGGTCATGAGAGATTAATCTTGTAACTTGGCGTACCGTAAGTACTGCTGCTCCTGCGTCATTACCACCGACCGTTCGACCATTGACGGAAAACTAGTGAATAGCCGTTGATCAATCGGAAGCTGCAGCTAACTTAAAGCTGTGGAGCGATTGGGTCATAGGAAACTAGCTACAACAGTGTGAAACTCAGCGATACAAATTAAACCGACGATTGTACATGAGAACACTTGTCATGAGTGTGAGTCGTCTACTCTCCACCCCTCTGTCTCTGTCTCTGTCTGTCTGTCTAGTCTCTACTCTCTCTCGCTTGCGGAGATAAGCAGTGGAAGTATGACAGCTCTCTCTCTCTTGCGGAGATAAGCAGTGGAAGTATGACAGGCAATGGGTTGAAGAAGAGAGGTGCTTATGAACTGATGACTATACCAGCAACTGCTGCTGCTTGGTAAACTATTGAGATCCTGCCAGATGATGGCATCCATGTTTGTGTGTAGCTAGCAGGGAGAAAGGAGGCGGGACTAAGGAGCTCTTGGATGATTCCCTTTGGGAAAATTGTCTAACTTTACCTCCAAGAATACACTAAAAACTCAAGTAACAGGGAATTGTGCAACACCGGGAGTTCTGCAACATTCCCAACACAAGAAACTTTTTTGGGATTCCCGGTAGGGAAAAGAGTGGAAACCTCTGATAAACTAAAGTTGAATTAACAAAACATAGGGAAAGCTCTCCACTGAAAATAAGGGGACCAGTATTTCAATGTTTTATGCTAATCATTCCATTGTGAAACAGAGGAATCATTGTACTTTCCCGTTGTCAAATTACAAACCATTTCATGTTTGCACAGGGGAAATTCAAGTTCTTCTTGATGGTCTCATGGGCAATCCTAAAAATGTTTCTTGTGCATGGAGCCTTGAGCACAAGGAAAGTTCAATGATACCATCTAGAAGGGTACTGTGAACCAATGTCAGAGGGGGAAGTTGGTATTTTTTCTCTGGTTGGAAAGCACCTATTGGGGCAAACGAATTTTCGCTTTGACATTGGTTCTAAGAGGGATTTCTAACAGGATAAGTGAGAGCTTTCCCACATTGCACACAGGGGAGTTGTACGAAAACTAGTTGTTATGAGTACTAACGTAGTGGTTGCAAGACGGCTGCAATTTTCAGCGCGCACTTCTTATATAAAAGGCATACCTTTTGACAATGAGCATTTACAACAATCTGATTCATGTAAATGTAAACTTAACTTCTCTTTGTCGATGAGAAAAGAACAATGATCTTAAATGTAAGTGTGAACTTAATTAATTTATTTGACAATGGGGCTGTGACCGGACAGGAAGTTAGTTGGATTTTTCTCTCATGTGAACATGACTTCGTTTTAGGGTTTTGGTTTTTGTTTTGAGGGGTCATCAACTTTCTTCATGCAAGCGGCAAATTTTATGTTGTCACTGTTTGTTAGTAGTTGCAATGACTACTACTTGGAGACTTGTGAGTTTGGGTAGAAAACTTTGTTTGTTTGTGCATTATGTGAAACTAGTTGACATCAAGCAATGGGTAGCCAAGGATGGTACAAACATTCAATGGAGAGGGAGAGTAGGATGGTGCAAGACGATATAAGAAGAGGAGTTCAAGGGCAAATAAGGTAGGCCTGTTGGTTTTGGTTGATTCTGTTATAGAAGTGTAGAATTGGGAGCTTGTAGAGACCTGTAGTTGCTATGTTCATTTCTGTTGCGTTAGTGATTACATCATGGCAGGCTTTATGTTCTTGTTAGTATTAGACTCTATAAAGGGTCGATGTTGAAGGTTGATGATGCATAAAAGGCAATTCAAGTTGTAGAAATAGGAGCATGTAGAAGCTTACATCTACACGGTATCTTGGTGAAACCATTCCTCAAATCCAATGAGTAGTGCAGATGTGTGAGTGAAAGCTAGAAACCTTAGTGGGGTATCCTTAGGTTGGGCAGAATGCGGGTAAAAGAGGAACAAAATGAGAAAATTTATAGAAATTTATCCATAGACCTTTTTCTACATAGAGTTTTGTCTCTCCTAAGTGGTTGCAAGCCAACTTGGCACACATTGCTCATCCTTGCTTTGTACCTAGAATTTCAACATGTTTCTAAGATTAGGCCAAATGTCTTTTTGCATTATCTCATATGGAAGAAAGATGGTTAGCAACTCACAATGGACCAACTAAACACTAAGAACTTTAACCTCAAGCCAAACCCCATTAGCTCATGCATTCACAATGTTTGGATTTGTTCTTGGCAGTAGCTTGAAGGTTACCACTATAATAATCTAACAGAGACTAACAAGTATGTGCCATCATGAGATTCAAATGGGTATAAAACATTATGTTCTGATAAGACAATAGCACCAAGAGGTTGTAATAGTGTCGGATTGGTAGGATGTAAGTTGCAAGAATTGTTTCACAAAATTTGTATGTCTACTATGAGCAATTTGTAATCAAGAAATTTTCTATCTACTCCTTTTTTTTTTTGGTTACAAGGCAACAACAAATGACTTGTTAGACTCTGTTTCACTCTAACATGCGCAAAAATCCATCCAAATCTTGGTCCCCAAATATCGTCACTTGTTCCCAAGTCCAATTTTTTCTATTTTTTAATCTAGATACAATTCAATTGTTCATCAGAGGCTTCCAAACTTTTCCCATCTAAACAAAAAATGTCATTTGTCTCAAGTTTGTTGAACCATGCACCATTGTACAAAGTTTAGGGTTTGACAAAATTTCCAAAATCTAAAGAATGTTTTACAAGAAAAGTGACAATTATATTCATGTTGCATGACCAGCTGATATTTGTTGAAAAATCGAGGTCTTTTTTGCTTAACCTTCAAATTTGTAAACTTATTTTATTGTCCGTTCACAATTCGAGTACCAAAAGAGAAAAAAAGACTTAAGGACTTTTTTGAATTACTTTTTACAAATAATATTTACATGAAACAAACTTAGATGAAAAAAATTGACTAATCCAATATAAAATAATTAATGTGTTAATGTTGATTTTTGACATTCATACATAATTATGTATGAATATTTTGATTTAATGCCAAAAATGTTTAAAATTCAAAAAAATTCAAAATGAATTTCAACGAATAGTCAAACATGTTTTTTGGCAAGATTATTTTCTGCACATGTGACCTACATCTAAAACTAAACATTTTAACCCCTTAAACATAATTTTTTTATGAAATGGTCTAAAAATGAATACTTTGCCTTGCAACCTTTCCTTCAAAATTTCAAGACCATGAAATTTTTGTTTGATTTGGTTTTTCATCAAGTTCATCCAATGAACATGTACTTTCATAGAAGGGGGCACATTTTTGTTGTACAAAAAGTTTAAAATCAATTGTATGACTTTATGCATTCCTTTTGATTCCTTGAAAAAAAATGTACTTTAGACATTTGATTATTTTAGTTTACAATATTCAAAATGACATTTACATAGTATCCAAATTATTTTAAAACATTTTTATTAATTTAAGAAAACATCATTTTAATCCATTGCAATTGTAATAATGTAAAATAAACAAAATTTCAAAGTTGTCTTTTGCAATCATTCTTCAATTAGACACTCCTTTTGGATACCCCAATTGTGAATGGACCTTTTAAATTTAAATGCCACTTTACTTTTGTCTCTTATAATAAACAGTAACATCAGCAAAATTGGCATTATTAAATCCAGAAAGACCCCACCAAGTCTTTTTTTTGTCCTCTAACATTACTAAATCCAAGTGTATGAATAAAATTTAATATAATAAATGTAGACCTAACAAGTAGGTTTGAAATTAATTGACATGTAAAAAAACTTTGTGAACATGTATTAAATTTTAGAATATAAAACTCATCATATATTCAAAGGAGTCAACAATTAAATACTCTACTTTCTCATTGTTAAAACATATATTTCAAACACAAATTTACATTGCATGAAGTAAATTGCATAGTTATTTGCATTTTAAAAAGCTACTAACATAATAAAAATTTTGAATTTTAATGCATGAAACATAAATGAAGAAGTATCTCATCTTTTATCATTAAATTAAAAACATTAAATTTACATAATTAATATTTTCAATGTACAATAATTTTATGGTGGAGTTTGTTGATATTTTATATTTATATTCATCTTAATTTTCACCTAATTATCAAGGTAATCCATTGATTGTTTATTTTATCTTGCTTACACCTTTACACTATTATAAAAGCATAATTGTTTTTGTTAATAGCATCACAATCTTAAAATGATCATAGAATCAAGTTCATTTGTTTTAAATGACTAACTGTCCAATTTTACTAAAATCAAAGTTAAATATGTTTGTTTTGACTAGGAAAAAACTATCAATTTAATCAAAACAAACATTGTATTGAACATGACATATGTGGCAACCATGTGAAATTATCCAACTTGATTAATGTGATTGAAATCAAGCATCTAAATATGATTGATCATGACTTCAATTCTACTTTTGATGGAATGATAATATTAAAATAATAAAAGATATGATTTAACTATTTTTCGAGCTGAATTAATAAATCAAATGAAAGTACATTATGGATGTTATGTTTTCATTTTTTGTTTATAACTATTGCACAAAAATAAAAATAGGGTATAGTTCAATTGAAATATAACAAAACATTAACATGTGAAAAAATGGAATATCAAACTGAATTATTTTAATTTATTACTGGAAAAAAAAACTAATTTACCTACAAAATTTGAATGAATTTTTAATTTTTAATTGCAATTAAAAGTAGTAAAAATAAAAATTATATTAGAACTTTAAAATGTGTGAATTTTAATTATATAATTTCAAAAGCGATATGCAATTCATTTCTTTTTTTTTAATTAATACAATAATTATTTTTTAATTTGTACCCAAATTAAAATATAAAATAAATGTAATTTTTTAACTTTCAGAATTTGAAATTTTATAAAATTAAATTAAAATTTAATTTAATTTAATCTAAGATATTAAAAACTCATGTATACTTTCTATATATTGAAATTTAAAACATTATAAATTTTGTAATCATGAAACTGAAAAATACATTGAAATGAATAATGATATTAAACATGTATATACATGTGTAATCAATTTCATTATGAAGTATTTAATTATATAATAAGGTTATAATGTGAGAATTCAAAAAATATCACTATGAAAAAATCAAAGGTTTTACAATTGGGCTTGCAACTAGGTTTTGAATTACAACAACAGTTGCATTTCATGCTATTTATATGCCTATGAGTTCTATCAAACAAGTTGCAATAGACATGTATACGATCCATATATGCAACAACTAAGATGTAATTAGTGTATTTTAGCTACAATTAGTTGTCCATGTCATTTTCCCATGCAAATTCTTGCAACAATTGAAATGTATCCATGGCGTTTTATTCATTCGTTAATGGATGAAACATGTTCATATCTTTTGAACTTACTAACAACTATTTTACAACTAAATTTTGACAAAAAATTTCAATATTTTTCATTCATGCATTGATGAATGGATGGGTGATAGAAGCATATATGTTTGTTGCAACTATTTTACAACTCAAAAAAATGTGAAAAGAAAAATTATTCAACAACTAATTAACAACTATGTTATGTAAACTTATATTGATGTATGTTGGTATTAATGTGCAACATCTAATGTTTCCCTATTGGTACTAGTATTCAACTTACAAATAATGCATTATTAAAAACTATTGTTTTGTGACTAATGGATTTTTCCAATGGTATATTTGTTGATAGAGTTAATTTTTAATTAATATCCATTTATGGATGGCAGTTTTGTGCACCTCCGAAATTTAACAATAATAATTTTGCACTTTGAAACACCTTACATAAGTCCATTGCACAAATAATGAAAAACATCTTATTTGCAATAATGTAATTATATGTATTAATATTCATGTTGAAAAATGTAATACGCATACATGAACATTTTTGGTGATCCATGGTCCTTTCCAATAATATGTAGTTAATTTACATCTCTAATGTTATTTACTAAAAGATGTCAAGACTATTACTATCCAATATCCTATATAATATCTATGGCTAGATACAATGTTAAAAGATCCACTTTGGCTCTATACATAAATTGGGCTACCAAACATAAAATGATGTTAACACCCCTAGTTGTATATGGGGGTCCAAGCATGGTAAAATGGACCAAAAAGTGCATCTACCCAAAACCAAATTTCTAGTATTGTAAATTTTTCAACATAAACATAACAAAGTATATTCAAAAAAATTTAAGTTTCATTATGGAAGCCTCCATGCTTGCATTAAGTTTTGATGAATTGAATACAAAATTTGAAAAACTTTAGTATGTTAATAAAAGGCAACAAGTAGGAATGAAACTAATAGGTTAATATTATGTTCACTTTTACTTCTACATTAAATGTTAAATATATTTTAATTCTAGTATGAAAAATTCAAAAGTCCACTAATATATTTAACATGTCATTAACTTAAAAATAGATCCAATCTTTAAGTGAACTGGGGACTAATGAATTGCACCCACATTTCACAACAACACATCTTGGGTTTTACAACGGATTAATAAAACGACTATTGTCTTTTTTTATTACAATTGTAATTACAAGTTCATGTTAATGACTACATAGTTATAAAAGACATTATGGTGCCACATGGCATTATCATTTTGCAATATAGTCGATAATATGACTTGATGGTTTTTACACAAATATCAAAATTTCAAAAATGTATTTGTCATGTATTTTTAATTGTCCAAAATTAAATAATGACAAAATTCCATTGATTTTTGCAACTTTTGGTGAATAATAACAACTTATGGTCATGTGATGTTGACATGGCATGCCACATGGCAATAAGGTTGACTAATAGTTGCAACACCTCATGACTTATGACATTAACTTCACATCATGATTCATGTCATTGATTTGATGAATTAATATCATATATAAGTTAGTTGAAAATATTGTTATCCTTTGCGATTAATAACAACTTGGTCTTCCATGTGATGATGACATTGCAAGCCATTTGGCAATAAGGTGTCACAAATTTTCATGGTAATCCATGATTTTTTGTGACACCATAAGTTTTTGTGTGTTTTGAGTTTATGACACCAATATTTATCATGGCATGCCATTTTTTTGTGTGTCATGAGGTTTTCGAAGTTATGAATTCACACACGTGTACAAGTACTAAACAATCTATTGTTAATTATAATTATGACTACAATATTAATAGTCGTTTTGAAAAAGGTGACACATAATTCCTTGACTTTTTAACTATTTAACACACTAGCTTATATTAACATACCTATTAAGTTAACCTATGTATGTAGGCTACTTAATAAAAATCTACTTTGTAATATAAGCTACTTCGTAAGTTACTTAACTAAACATAATAAATTTACTACATCTAGTATGTTTAAATATACCTAAAATAGGTTACCCTACTAATAAGTTAACCTAGGTAGGCTTGCTAAGTTCCTAACTTCAAGTTTTTGCCAAATCAACCTAGGTAGCTTCATTAGAAAATATTTTATCAAGTTTGTAACCACCTCAAGTTTGTGCAACTAAATGTGACTATGATGTAATTAGATCCAACTAAATGCAATTATGATGCAACTAGATGCAACATAATTATCCTAGGTTTTTTTTAGTTTAAGAATGCCTAGGTTAACCTAGGTTAAGTTAATAAATAGTTTAAGTTGACAAATTAATTCATCTTAAATGAACCTAAGGAAGTCTAAGTCTAAGCTAGGTTGGTAAGTAGTAGGTAGGTTGACCAAGGGTGACCAAGGTTAATTCAAGGCTAAACATTTTGAATTTTATAACTTTGTGTTAAATATAATTAGTATAAAAAAATGTGGGAGCACAATGGATGAAAACTTGAACCCCAAAGTAAAGGTGAAAGGTTCAAGTCCTCATTTTTGCAACCTATGATACCTAGGCCACTTGGCTTAAGTTAAGTAACCTAGTGTAAGCTTCTTGGGCTAGGAGTCCAACATTTGTTTTTTATTTAGGTCATCTAGTCTAGGTTGTTAAACATAAATAGTTAGTTTAATTAAATTAAACTAGGTTGATTTTTGGCTAGGTGAGTTAAGCTAGGTTCACTAGTAGAAATCTTGTCATTTGCAACCAGTCACTATGCAACTGACATGCAACTGGTTGTCGTTTGTAACTATCTTGATCATGTTTGTAACTAAAAATTTGGTATTGTATAATTTTTGGGCCATACGATTATGTGTGCAACTAACATGCAACTAAATGTGTACAACATGGACACGTGTCATAAAAATAATGGACTAAACTTATACATATTTAAATACTATATTTAATATATCTATATAGGCTATATATAATAGTATTATGTACCTTTAATATTAAGGTTAACCCCATGTTAACTTAGGCTAACCTAAACTAACCATGGCTAAATTTATTAGATTAAACCAATTATGGCTAAATTAAATTAATTTGAATTAACTATGGCTCTATTAAATTAGGCCAAACTAACTATGGCTGAATCAAGCTAGGCTAAATTAAATTAAACTATATTAATTATGGCTAAACTAAATTATGCTAAATTAAACTAGGCTAAAATAAATATGGCTAATTCAAGTTAGGCCAAACTAATTATGGCTAAATTAAGTTAGGTAATAATTAGTTATGGCTAAATTAAATTAAACTATATTTATTGTGGCTAAACTAAATTAAGCTAAATTAAATTAGGATAAAATAAATATGGTTAAATTAAATTATGCTAAAATATTTATGGCTAAACTAAATTAGGTTAAAATTGACAATGGTTAAATTAAGTTAAGTTAAACTAATTATTGTTAAACTAAATTAAACTAAACCATGGTTTAAATATGTTTGCCTTTATTTTATTTTGAAATATTTTTTCAGAAAATGTACATTTGATTAAACAAAAAAATTTATTTAAAATCAATTAATATGATAATATTAAAATTTTATTATAAATAATCATAATTATTAATTAAGTGTTTATTATAATTATAGTGATAATCAATTATATATATGTAATCAATAGGTATTATATATTT
>Ga0116227_10005987_pt1 | contig 25045 bp, 22 predicted proteins | sample S1TSphgellanicum_FD_89693 | JGI IMG/M metagenome (GOLD analysis project Ga0116227, IMG submission 89693) | Host-associated microbial communities from peat moss isolated from Minnesota, USA - S1T2_Fb - Sphagnum magellanicum MG | ecosystem: Host-associated > Plants > Peat moss > Unclassified... | reverse complement strand
GGTCGCCGTCGCCGCCACTGCGGGCGTCACGCTCGGGGCCGGTTCGGCCGTCGTGCTGGGCGAGGCAACGGCGCTCGCGTTCGGGAGCGGTTCGGGCGTCCCGCTTGGTGCCGGTGCCGGCGCCGCGGCCGAGGGCACCGGTACCGGGGGGGGCGCCGGCGGCGGTTGGGCGGTGCCGTTAGCCAGGGTCAGGGCGAGCGTGACGGTGGCGATCACGGTTGTGCCACGACTTTCTTGCGAATGGAAGCGGGAGCGAACGCCAGCGCCCACAGCAGGGGAGTCGCCGCGACCAGGGCGCTCAGGCGGGCCGCGCCGGGGAGCAGGTCGCCGGCCGCGTCGGGAAGATAACGCGCGACGGACGAAATCGTCGCAGCCCAGAGTGCGATGCCGGCCGGCTCGGCTCCCGCCGCTAAGGCTAGCGGCAAGAGCCACGGCGCGTACCAGGGATATGGATTGGGGAGGGCAAGCAGCACGGCGACGCCGGCCCAGCCGAACCCGGCTCGCCGGCGCCGCCACAAGCAGGCACCGGCAAAGAGGGCCGCGGCGGCCGCCAGCACCAGCGCCGCCACCGGACCCAGCAGTCCTTGAGCGGAGACCGAAGGCGCGTAGCGGCCGTGGGCGCCGAGCGCGGCCAGCGCGGGTCGCAGCGGCGGCAGCACGAGCGCGGCCGCCACCAGCGTTCCCAGGCCAAGCGACGTCACCGTCGCGCGCCGGCCGGGGCGGCGAAAGCAGGCCGCGTCGAGTCCGGCCATGACCGCGAGCAGGAGGCCGGGAGCTTTCAAGAGCGGCGAGAGGGCCACGATCAGGGCGCCCGCGACCCGTTCGCCGCGCGCCGCCAGCGCGGCTCCCGCCAACACCGCCAGCATCAAAAAGGCGTCGTTATGGCCTTCCGCCACCGTCCAGACCGCGATCGGGTTCAGCCCATACGCGCAGACCGCGGCGAAGCGCAGTGGCGGCGGCCGGCCGGCAAGCGCGACGTCGAGCATGACGATACCGGCGAGGAACGCCGCACTTGCCGCCAGCCGGAAGCCCGCCAAGGTCGCCCCGACCCCGGCTGGTGCCAGGACCGCGACGCCTTCCCGCGCCAGCGCCACGAAGAGCGGTCCGTAGATGCAGGGCGGGAACGGTCCGGTCCACTGGTAGCGGGCCGCCTCGATGAAGGGTCCGTGCAGGGCGGCGGGGACCGGAGCATAGGGATCGACGCCGGCCAGCGCCTGCGCGCCGTAGGCGGCGTAGGCGTAGACGTCGCTCGAGAAGACGACCGGCCACGAACCGGCGGCCGCGAGCGCCAGCGCCGCGAACGCGAGGATCGCGCGACCGTCGCCCGCCTGTGCGCCGGCCGCGAATCGCGCGACGGCCGCCACCAGGCCGGCCGTCGCGACCGTCACGGTCGCCGCGAGGATCGCGAACGCGACGCTGCCGTATCCGTGCCACGCCGTCACGACGGCCAGGGGTTGGGCGAGATCGTTCGCGATGCTCCGCGGCGCGCGGGCGAGCCAGGCATGCATGGCGATCGAGCCGGCCCCGAATGCGAGCGGAACGGCGGCTAGGGCCGCGAAGCGGCGGGCGATCATGGGCGGCTCGGCTTGGTGTGCGGCGCCGGCACGTCGGCCCGCACGGCCCCGAGCGCCAGGACGATCCACCACAGTTCCCCGACCTTCGGGAAGAACACCAGAAGGTCGAAGACCTGGTGGAGCGCGAGGCCCGCGCTTGCGCCGAGGGCACCCGCGATCAGGGGATCGCGGCGCGCCTTACGGACGAAGCACGCGATCGATGCCCACACGAGCGCTGAGGTCGCGAGCACGAGCGGCAGGCCGCCTTCGACGAGCGCCTGGAGGTACAGGCTGTTGGCGTGGGTCCGCAGTTTCGGGAAGCCGGCCAGGCCCAGCTCGAACTCGAAGTTGCCCGCCCCGATGCCCAGCAGCGGGTGACGCCGCCAGAGCACGAGCGCCGCGCGCCAGAGCTGCGACCGTTTGCCGACGGCGCCCGGGTCTTCGACTTCAGCCATGGTCGAAAAATGGCCCAACAGGCCGAAGCCCTGGAGCGAGTGGGTCAGGGCGAAGCCGTAAGCGCCGAGCAGGGCTATGCCGGCCGCGATCCCGCCGCCGACGGCCGCGCACGCGGCGCGGCGCGCTTGCCCGGGCGTGACGGCCAGGACCACCGCCAGGCCGGCAAGCGACGCCAGCACGCCGGCGCGCGAGATCGTCAGGACCAGGGTCGCCCCGCCCAAACCCAGCGCCGCGAGTTCGAGGAACGTCGCGCCGCGGGCCAGGGCAAAGGCTCCGACGACCGCGAGACTGATGCCGAGATAGCCCGCCAGTTGGTTGGGACCCTCCAGCGGGCCGGCGATGCGCGGAATCGGATGGCCTAAGAACCACATCCCGGAGGGAGCGCCCACGATTTCCTGGGCGAGCGCCAGCAGGCACACGGCGACCAAGGTGCCGGCGAACGCGACTCGCACGAGGCGCTCGTCGGAATCGTCGCCGGCGGCGACGGCCACGGTCGCGAACAGACCCAGATATTGCAGGCTCTTGAGCGTCTCGCGCAGCGCGGGCGGGCGGTGCAGCGCCTGGCCGATCGAGAGCGCGGTCGCCGCGGCGACGAGGCCGCCGCAAACCAGCAGCGTGGCGACGGCCGGGCGACGCAGGACCGCTACGTCGCAACGCCGCGCGAGTAGCGCGAAGGCGGCCGCGACCAGCGCCACTTTGGCGAACGTGATCGTCGAGTGGCCGGCGTCGTGGGAGAACGCGAACGGGACGAAGCCGATCAGCGCCGCGATGCCGGCCGACGGCCGCCGGAACGACGCGAACGCGACGCCGGCGAAGACCAGCAGGTAGGCGACGATGCTGGCGGCGTCGAGCGGACTGCTCGTAATCGTTTGATCGACGACCGCATGGGATGGCAACGAGGCCCGGCTACTGTGAGACCGGTTCCCGCTCCGGCGCGGCCGCGATCGGAGCGCCGCGTTCGACGCTGGCGAGGAAGTACAGCGGCCGTTCTTTGACCTGATCGTAGATGCGGCCCAAATATTCGCCGGCGATGCCGATCGTGATCAGCTGCACGCCGCCAAGAAACAGGATCGCGACCATCATCGACGTGTAGCCGGCTTCGTTGTAACCGAGGACCTTCAGGATCAGCACGACGATCGCGTAAACGAAAGCGGTGACGCTGACGCCGAAGCCCAAATACGTTGCGAAGCGCAGTGGAATCTCGGAGAACGAGGTAATGCCGTCGATCGCGAACTTGAGCATTTTCGAGACGGGGTACTTGGTCTCGCCCGAGTGTCGCGCGTCGCGTTCGTATTCGATTCCGATTTGCTTGAAGCCGACCCAACTGACCAGGCCGCGCAAGAAGCGGTGCTTCTCGCGCGTCTGCGCGAGCGCGTCGACGACGCGGCGGCTCATCAGGCGAAAGTCGCCCGTGTCGACGGGAATCGAAACGTTGGTCATCCGCCGGATCATGCGGTAGAAAATCCGCGCTGTTAGAACTTTGAACGCGCTCTCGCCGTGCCGCGCCCTGCGCGTCGCGTAGACCACGTCGTAGCCCTCACGCCATTTCGCGACGAATTCTTCGATCAGTTCGGGCGGGTCTTGCAGGTCGCCGTCCATCAGGATCACCGCGTCGCCGCGTGCGATGTCGAGCCCCGCGGTCGCCGCGATCTGGTGCCCGAAATTGCGCGAGAGGTCGACGACGACGAGATTCGGTTCGGCAGCGCGCGCGGCGCGCAGCGATCCGAGCGTCGCGTCGACGGACCCGTCGTTAACGGCCACGATTTCGTAGCGGTCGGCGCTGCCGGCCACGATTCGGTGCATGATCGTTGCGATCCGCCGCAGCAGCTCGGGGACGTTGTCTTCCTCGTTGTAGAGGGGAACGACGACGCTAATCAGGCTCATCTCGCCCTCAGCCTGTCGAAGGGGAAGGGGCGAGCTCGGTGCGTACCGCTTGCCAGAAGAGGGGAAAGAGCAATTCGTGATGGCCGGTGAAAGCGAAGCCCTTGCCCGCCGTTCCCAGGTGGGGACGCCGGACCACGTTCGTCTGTGGCCGGTACTGGCGCACGAAGTCGAAATCAGCCGTCGTGAAATCGCCGCCGTAGCCCAGGTTGCGCGCCACGCTCACGGCCTTGAGGAAGGCTTCGGGCAGCAGCACGGCCGACCCGAAATTCAAGTAGACGCCGCCGTCGAGCAACTCGGCGACCACGGCGCAGAGCAGCCGGAAGTCAGCCATCATCGCCTCGCCGAGCGCGGCACCGTCGGCTTGCGGGTGGGCGTGCACGATGTCCGTGCCCAGTGCAACCGTGACGCACAACGGAATCTGTACTTCCGCGCAGGTCGCGAGGACGGAGGTCGCCGTGTAGGGGGCGCCCGACTCGAGCAAGGCGTCGCCGAGCGCTCGCCCGACGCCCTTCGCTCGGCCGCGCGCGATCGCGCCGAGAATGAACGACGCCGTTTCGCCCGACATGCCGAACGTGCCAAGCTGGAGCGCGGCGTCGACGTCCTCGGAAGTTTTTCCGACCAGGGCCAGTTCGGTGTCGTGGATCGTGACCGACCCGTTCGAGGCGATCGCGCTCACGTAGCCGTCGCGGACCAAGTCGCACAACATGGAGCCGAGCCCGACCTTGATCACGTGGCCGCCCATCCCCAGCAGCACCGGGCGGCGCAGTTCGATCGCCCGCGCCGTGCGCTCCACCAGTTCGCGCATGCCCTGCCCGGCCAGGATGTTCGGTAGTGCGTCGAACCAGGTGCGAAATGAAGCATCCGACGCGACGGTGCGTCCGCCGTCCGCAGCGCGAACCTTCGAAGGGCGATCTTCCAGCGACGTCACTTTCAGCCGTTGGAGGTCGATCGGCGTGTAACTCACAGCGAGCGGGTTCTTCTCAGCGGCTAACATCGCCCCCCGATTTCCGGCTGCGCGCCTGCATGCTCGCGGCCACCGCGATCGCCGCGTTCGCATCCGCGGGCTGCGCCGGCGGCCAACGCGCCGGTTCGCCCGAAGCGTCGCCCGCGAGTCGCGCCGGCCGCTCACCGGCGCCCGCGACGCCCGGCCGTCCGCCAGCGCGCCCAGCGCGAGCCGCCGCGGTCGCGGTTCGGGCCGCAAGCGCCGCGCCCGTGGCCAGCGCCGCGCCAAAGGCGAGCGCCACGCCGGTGTCGAGCCCCGCCGCGCCGGTGCCGCCCGTGGCGACGGCAACGCCCGTCGCGCGGGCAACGCCGGCCGGACCGCGGATACTCTCCGTCGCGACTTCGCCCGACGTCGTGCACGCGGGCGAGCATGCGGTCTGGGACGTGCGGACGTCGCCTGACGTGGTCAGCGTCACCGCGACCGTCAGCGTGTACACGCTGACCCTCGTGCGCCGCGCGGCCGGCCGCTTCGCACTCGACTTTGCCGTCCCGTCCAACGTGCCGGGCTTCTTTCACGGGACCTACAATCTGCAGATCGTCGCGCGGACCGAAAGCGGCGCGACGGCCGCCCGCACCGTCTCCCTGATCTTTCAGTGAGCGCCGACGGAAGCGACGTGCGCCTCGACTTGGCGCGCCGCGGCCGAACCTCGATTCCCGAGGTGATCTTCGGCGAGCGCAAGACCCCCGAAGCGATCGAGCGCATCGCGCGCGCGCTCTACGCCGATTCGGGGTTCGCGCTGGCCACGCGCGTGGCCGCCGAGGTTGGTCCCGAGCTCGCGCGCGCGTTGCCCGACGCGCGCTATTTCGAGCGCGCGCGCGTCTTGCAGTGCGGGTCCCTGCCTCGCACCGGCCGGCGCGTGGCGATCGCCTGCGCGGGGACGTCCGACGTGCCGGTCGCGGAGGAAGCGGCGCGCACGCTCGAAGCCTTCGGCCACGAAACGATCGAGCGCTTCGACGTCGGCGTCGCGGGCATTCACCGGACCTTCGCGGTCCTCGACGATCTCAACGCCGCGGGCGCCATCATCGTGGTCGCCGGGATGGAGGGCGCGTTGCCGAGCGTCGTCGCCGGCCTCGTGCGGCCGCCGGTCATCGCCGTCCCGACCTCGGTCGGCTACGGGGCCGCCTTCGGCGGCATCGCGGCCCTCTTGACGATGCTGAACTCGTGCGCTCCCGGCATCGCGGTCGTCAACATCGACGCCGGCTTCAGCGCCGCTTGCGTGGCCCACAAGATCGTATCGCTCGGGGAAGGGCCGCCCGGCACCGGGACGCGCGGCGATTAGTGGGGCTTGACGATGACCGGCGGCAGGTTGAACGGGCGCGGGTTGAACGGCGTGGGAACCGCTCCGCCGAGATTCGGCGAGAACTGGTCTTCGTCGCCCCAACTGTAGACGACGTCCTTCTCGGACTGGACGTCGGAGTTCCGTACCAGCAGCAGACGCGGTTTGCGCTGCAGGCCGTTCTCGTCGTCCTCGGCTGATTTCCACGAGCCTCGCGTATAACGGTAGAGCAAGCGCGTGCCCGAGGGGAAGGTGCGCGTCACGCGATAGTGCAGCGCGTCGATCCGGTCCATGCGGACCGCGGTCGCGCTCCAGCCGCTCGCGTCGGTCGCCAGATAGATCTCGTCGCTGAAGGGCGTTCGCGACGGCACCTCGACGGTGAACGTCACGGGCACGGGCTGGCCGGTGAAGCCTTCGGCGTGGGTCAGGTCGGGGTTGGCGTACGGCGTGGAGAGCGCGATCGCGAAGTGCTTGATATCTTCGTAGGCGGCATCCGGCGGGAGTGGTCTCTCGGAAAGCGCCAGCTGGACGACGCGGCCGTTGCCGGTGTCGAACACAGCGCGCGCATACGTCGTTGTGACGGGCTGCAGCTTGGTTGGCCCTCCGGTCAGGGCGTCGACGATTTTCACGTCGGGGTCGAGCCGGAAGCCGTCGCCGGTCGTGAAGAACACGAAGCCGGCTTGTTCGTCGAGGATCTGGCCGGCGAACTTGACGAGCCGTCCCGACGGCGAGGGTGTCGCCGTGGCGCTGAGCGGTGGCGGCGTTTCCATCGTTGCGACGGCCGTCGGCGGAGGCAACGCGGCGCCCGCCGCGGACCCGAACGGTCCGGCGTAGCCGGCGGACAAAGCGCAGGCGGCGAAGATGGCGCAGGCGATGCGGTGAGAGGAGTGTTTCATTTCTCGAGTTGGAATTGGAATTGGGGAGTCCACCGTTCGACTCCCCCAAAATTGAAATAATACGCGCGGGCGACGTCGAGCACGAGCGTGCGCGTGACCCGGAAGCGGACGTCGAGGTCGGCCTCGTACGGCGACACGCCGTAGTTGACGAAATTCACCGTGTCGCCCGTGAGCTGAATTGGGCCCACGATCGGTCGTGGAAAATCGTGATTGGCGCGGAAAGCGATGTTGAACGTCAGCGCTTGGCTCGGTACGTAGACTAACTGCTCCGTGAGTGACCGCGTGGTTCCGAAGCCGCGGAAGCTCGGCGAAACTTGGTACGACAAGCCGGTGAACGGATTGAGGTACTCCGCGTTCCCGGGATAGGCCTGACTCTGCTGCGCTCCGTAGAAGTCGCCGGTATTGAGATTGTTATAGCTGGTCAGGAGCGTCACCTGAGGGCTGAAGACCTTCGTGAGCGATGCCGTGACGTTGGTCTGATCGATGTGATGCGGAATCGAATAATACAAACGTTGTTTGTCGAACGACGCGTTGAGAGAGAGGTCGCGGTGCTGGCCGGTTGGGTCTCGCAGGACCGTCAGCGATTTGCTCGCGATGTTGATGCCGACGCCTTTGTCGTACTCCTTCGTGTAGGCGACGCCGCCGAGCGTCTGCAAGGGCGCGAGCGTGTTGGTGGCCACGCCGGCCGACGAGCGCAACTGATAGTAGAAGGGTAGCGAGTAGATCGTGTGTAGGTAGCCGATCCAAGTGAGTTGCACGTTGCTCGGATGGTAGGGTATCCACGGGTGGGTCGGGTCGCCGTAGTACGGCGTGCCGGCCGATTCCGTGCTCGGCTCGGCTAGGAGGCTATCGTAGTACTGGTAGTCGTCCAGCCTCAGGAACGAGTGTGGAAGGCTCGCCGTTAACTGCAGGTTCAGGTACGCCGTCGCCGAGAGCGGCTGACTGAAAGCATGTTGGAACGCCGTTTCCTGCCAGTCCAGCTGGAATTCGAGGCCCGGCGAGATCCGGTCCAAGGCGAGCAAGTTGTACTGCTTGAGCGGCCTCGTCAGCGGGTTGATCGAGGCGACGATATAGCTATTGTCGCTCACGAGATGTTGTTCGTAGGCGGCGAAGAGGTGGTCGACCGAATCGTAGCGCAGGTGCGCGGTGGCCAGGCCGTGCTCGCCCCCCGCGAAATCGAGCGGCGCGTCACCGAAGGCGCCGTTGAGCGCGTTCTGCGCGAAATTCGGATTGGGCGAATAATTGAGAAAGTAGCTGGGGAACGGCACGAAGACGGCGCCGAAGTTGATGCGCACGGCAGCGAACCGGATGCTCTGACGCGGGTCGACGACGGCGCGACGCGCGTAGCAGAAGACGCCCTCCCCGCTGAGGTCGGGCAAGTAGAACGTGTCCCCGGGCATCTGGCGCCCGAGCAACGGATGCTCGTAGTGGCCGGCCGCGAACGTCCAACGGTCCGGCTCGGAGAGGACCGGCACGAAGTATGCCCGGTCGAAGTCGAAATATTCAGCGAACGCCGCGCCGTGGATGGGTTCTTGGCCAGGAGGTTGGATCGTGACGCGACCGGCCACCACGAAGCGATTGAGCCGGAGATCGTTGTAAAAGGCATTTCCGGCGATGCGCGTGCCGTCGCCCAGGGTCACGACCACGTTGCCGTCGGCGCGCAGGATATACCTGTTGCTGTAAAAGGCGATGCGGTTGGCGGTCAGCCGGTAGGCATCGAGCCGGCGGCCGGTCGGCGAGGGCGAGGGGGCGCCCGTCTCAGGCGCGCCGGTGCCGGGCTTGGACGGCGGTTGCGTGAACGAGGGCCCGGGGGGCGAGGCGACGGGGACCGGCGGTCCGCCGGATTGCGGCGGCGGCACGCCTGGCTGCTGCTGCGTGCCAGCGGTTCCTTGGAGGCTCGCCGCCGTTGCCGTGAAGGTCAACGAGCAAACGAGTACGATGAGGAAGCGAGATTGCACTCAGAATCTCCGCGCGAACGTCGGGGCGTCAACGAGAGGCTGTTGCTTTAAACGTCGTGGGACCTCGCCGCATGACAACCCGCGTCGCGATCTGGTCGAAGCCTGACCGTCGGTGCGTCCATGTTGCGTTTCCGACCGACCACACGGCGTTCCCCCTCGCAGCGAGGGAGGTCGTGTCGTTCGCGACGATGTAGGACAGCCACCGGCGGCATCGCGAGATCCTCACGCCACGGCGCGCTGAACTCGGGGTGGCCGCTCGTTCCTCGGCACGCGGACTTTATGAGGCGAGCGTTTCGGGTACACCGGTTGGGAAAAGCCGGTCGCGCATACCGTTACCGGTTGACGATAACACGATGGAGCACGTCGGGATTCGATACGCGCCATCGAATTGGGGATCGTATCTTTTGAGGTTGAACGACTACGGCACCGGGAAGCGGCGGGTCTCGCCGGCGAGGCGCACATGACGCCGCAGGCCGAGCGCGCGCTTGTGAACCCGCGTGCATTTCCTTTCGCGCCGCCCAACGAGCGTCGCGTGCCGCGTTCGTGGCATGCCGCCAAGCGTTCGATCGACGTTGCGCTCGCAGGCTCGGCGCTGGTCGTGCTCTCGCCCTTGATCGGGCTCGCCGTCCTCGGAATCGCGTTCGTTTCACCGGGCTCGCCCTTCTTCGCGCAGGAACGAGTCGGCTTGGGCGGCCGCCGCTTCAAACTCTATAAGCTCCGCACGATGGTTGACGGCGCGCATCTCTACCACGATGAGATGCAATCGCTGAGCGACGTCGATGGCCCGGTGCTCAAGATTCGCAACGACCCGCGCTTACATCCGCTCGGCAAGCTCTTGCGCCGAACCAGCATCGACGAGTTGCCCAACCTGGTAAACGTATTACGTGGCGAGATGGCGATGGTCGGGCCGCGTCCGCCGCTGCCGCGCGAGGTCGCGCATTACGACGACTTCGCGCGTCGCCGCCTGACCGTGAAGCCGGGCATTACTTGCCTCTGGCAGATCTCGGGCCGGTCGAATCTTTCTTTCGATGAGTGGATGCGCCTCGACAACGATTACATCGACAGTTGGTCTCCCGTGAAGGACCTCGAGATCGTCGCTAAAACGATTCCCGCTGTGTTACGCGGCGAAGGCGCGCATTAAGAGCGAGCGACGTTGAAGCCGCAACTTCGCGCGCTTCCGGCAGCGGCGCCCAGCCAAATCTCGCTCGCCCGCTCGACGATCCTCGTCATGGCGGCGACCTTGGCCTCGACAATTCTGGGCCTCGGTCGCGAGGTCGTCAACGCGGGTTATTTCGGGACGCTCTGGCAGATGGATTGCTTCCTGGCCGCGGCGACGATCCCAACGATTCTGTTCGGAGTATTCAACGGCGCCTTGGTCAGCGCGCTCGTGCCCGTGTTCTCCGAGTTCGTGGCCCGCGGCGAGGACGAGTCGGCTTGGCGCTTGGCCAGCACGATCTTCAACGTGCTGTTTATCGCGCTCACGTTGCTCGCAACCGTCGGGTACATCTTCGCGCCGGTCTACGTGCCGCTGGTGGCTCACGGGTTTCCTCCCAACCAGCAAGCGATGACGATCGAGATGACGCGCTGGCTGATGCCGAGCATCGTGGCCACGAGCTTGGCGGGCGTGGTCAACGCGATGCTCAACGCGCGTCACCGTTTCTCGGCATCCGCCATCCAGGGGCTCGCGATCAATGCCGTGACGATCACCTGCGTCCTGGTGTTCGAGCGGCGCTTGGGCATCTATGCCTTGGTTCTGGGGACCGCGCTCGGCCTGACCGCGCAACTCCTCGTCCAGCTTCCGGCCGTCCTGCGCCTGCGGATGTACCGGCCGGTGATCGACTTGCACCATCCGGGCCTCTCCAAGATCTGGTTGATGCTCGGGCCGATCGTCGTCGGCTCGGCCGCCGGGCAGATCGCGATCTTCTTCGACCGCCACTTCGCGTCGACGCTCTCGCCCGGCTACATCTCGGGCATGAACTACGCGACGAAGCTAGTCGGTTTTCCGCAGCAGATCTTCGCGGCCGCGATCGCGACGGTGATCTTCCCCTTATTGGCGACCCAATTCGCGAGCTCGAACCGGAACGGGGTCAAGCGCAGCGTCGTCATGGGCTTGCGGCTGGTCAACTTCATCACGATCCCCTCGGTCTGCGGGTTGATCGCGCTCGCGCACCCGATCGTCTCGGCGCTCTTCCAGCGCGGCATCTTCTCCGTTTCGGCCACGGCCTTGTGCGCCGGACTGCTGCCGTTCACGGCCATCGGTCTGGTCGGCGCCGCGGCCAGCATCGTCCTGACGCGCTGCTGCTTCGCCTGCAAGGAGACCCGCTGGACGGTCGGGATCTCCGTGTTCACCGTGCTGCTGAACCTCGTGCTCTCGATCTGGTGGCTGGGGCCGCTGGGCGCCCGTGGATTGCTGCTGGCCAATTCCGTGAGCCAGTGGGTGGCGGCCGGTCTGCTGTTCGCGCTGGTCTTCCGGCTCGTCAATGGCTTGGATTGGAAGACGATCGTCGCTTCCGCGCTGCGGATCGGCGTCTGCTCGGCCGTCATGATGTCGACGTTGCATTGGATCGCGGCCCTGGGCGTGCAGCCCGACCCGTCGTTCGCCTCGCGTGCCTGGTATCTGATCGGACAAGTCGCGATCGGGGCCTTCGTGTTCGTCGGCGCGGCCCGCTTGGCCGGCGTCGAGGAACTGGAGATCGCGGTCCGGCTGATCCTGCAGAAGTTCGAAAGCCGCGTGCCGAGCCCGCCTGAGAACCGCGAGGTTCCCATTGCGTAACCTGGTCGACGGGTCGCGCCGATTCTTGGCCAGCGGGTTTTTCCGCCACACCCTGCTCGTCTTCGTCTCGACGACGATGGTCAACGCGCTCGGGTATGCCTTTCACTTCGCGATCAGCCGCCGGATCGGCGTCGAGCAATACGGCGTCCTCTCGGCGCTCAACGCGGCCCTGAGCATCGGCCTGGTCATCTCGCAGATCGTCTCGACGGTCGTCGTGAAGTACGCGGCCGAATTCCGCGCGGCCGGCGACGAAGCGCACCTCTCCGCGCTCACCCGCCGGCTCATGCGGTTCGGCGCGATCGCGGCCGTCATCGTCATCGCGGCGGGCTTAGCCGCCACCCGGCCCATCGCTGCCTTCCTGCAGATCCAAAACCTGCTTGCGGTCGCGCTCTGGGTGACGATCATCGGCCTCGGTATGTGGACGCCCGTCCTGCGGTCGATCTTCCAGGGCGTCGAGGACTTTCGCGTGTACGCGATCTCGATCGTCGTCGAGTCGCTTGGCAAAGCCCTCCTTGGCGTCGGTTTCGTCTACGCGGGCTTCGGCGTCGACGGGGCGTTCGCGGGCTGGGCGCTGGGCAGCGTGATCGCACTGGCGTACACCGCGTGGGCGGCGCTGCACCGTTTTGGCAAGCTGCCCGACGCCACGCTCTACATCGATTTCCGCCGGCTGGCCCTGACGATGACCAACGTCTCGATCGCCACGGTGCTGCTGACGAGCCTCGCGTATTCCGACGTCGTCGTGGTCAAGCACTTCGCCGACCCGACGACGGCGGGCTTGTACGGCGCCTTGTCGCTGGCGGGCAAGATTCTGTTCTTCCTGGTCGGCTTCGTCCCAACGATCGTCTTGCCGAAAGCCTCCCGGATCGCGCTCTCGGGACAGTCGCCGGCCGGCGTCTTCCTGCAGGCTCTGGTCGTGATCGTCGCGATGTCGGGGACGGGCCTAGCCGTCTACTACTTCTTCCCGTTGCTGGTTATCACGACGCTCGCGGGCGGCTCGTTCGCGCCGGCCGCACCCTACGTCTTCTCGTACGGCTTGGCCATGGTGCTGCTGGCGGGGATCAACGTGATCGTCATCTACAAGATCGGCATCCACCGCTTCGATTTCGTCGTGCCGCTGGCGCTCTGCGCGGTCGGCGAGGTCGTCGGGATCTCCGTGCACCACGCGTCGCTGGGCGACGTGATCGGCGTCTTGATCGCCGGCAACGCGTTCGCGCTGGTGGCCTCGAGCTATCGCGTCCTCTCGCCGCAGCGGGCCAGGATCCCCGTCGGCAACACGGGGGCCGCCGCCTAAGGCAAACGCTAAATCATACCGCGCGATCGGCGGACGGCGCGGGCGCGGGCGACGAGCTCGGCCGTCTGGGGTGCATCGAGAATCGCGACGATCCGCTCGGCGGCGTGCCCGTCGCCGAAGAGCGGCGGGTGATCCGGCGGCAGCGCCGCCGGTTCGTGCAGCGCCGCCCGGATCGCTTCGGTCGAGGCGCCCGTCAAGCGATTCCAGCCGGTCGCGACCGTGTTGGTCCACTCCGTCGTATCGCGTAGCGTCACGCAGGGGACCGCCGCGAAGTAGGCTTCGCGCTGGACGCCGCCGGAGTCGGTGAAGATCCGGTAGGCGCCGCCCTCGAGCGCGACCATCTCGCGATAGGTCAGCGGGTCGGTCGTTTCAAGCGCCGCGGGTAGCGCGATGCCGAATTCCGCCAGCCGCGCCGCGGTCCGAGGGTGCAGGGGGAAGACCACGGGCCGCGGGGCGTCCTCGAAGGCCGCCACGATCGCGCGTAAGCGGACGCGGTCGTCGGTATTTTCCGCTCGGTGCAACGTCAGCAGATCGTAGGGCCCGCCGGACCGGCGCGCCGGCCCGGCCTCGCCGCGAGTCCGCAAGAACACGTCGAACATCACGTCGCCGCAGACGTGCACGCCGGTCGAAATTCCTTCGGCTGCCAGCCGCGTCCGCGCGCTTTCGTCGGTGGCGAAGTGCAGGTCGGCGATCGCTCCGGTCACGATGCGGTTGATCTCTTCGGGCATCGTGCGGTCGTACGAGCGCATCCCGGCTTCGACGTGGGCCAGCGGCAGCAGCAACTGCTTCGCCGCGAGCGAACCGGCCAGCGTACTGTTCGTGTCGCCGCGCACGACGACCAGGTCGGGCGCGAACCGGCGCAGTTCCGCGGCGAGGCCTTCGAGGATGCGCGCGGTTTGTTCGGGACCCGGGAGCGAGCCGACGCCCAGATTGACGTCGGGCTCGGGGATGTCGAGTTCGGAGAAAAACCGCTCCGACATCCGGCTGTCGTAGTGCTGCCCAGTGTGGATCAAGATCTCTTCGTGCGTCCGGCGCATCGCGCGGGCGAGCACGGCGACCTGAACGAATTCCGGGCGCGCCCCGACGATCGACACGATTCTCACGTATCGCCGCCCTTCGGGCGCCAAGCGGCGGAAACCGTCCACAAATGGCGGCAATGCCGGACGGCGAAGCCGTGCGGCAAATCCTGGGATCAGGGCGCGGATCCCCCCATGTAAGATAGCTACTCGGCTTGCCGAATCGTAGGGAGAGGGAGTTTTCCGATTCACGTTCCGCTCGTCGCGCCGCACTTGGGAGAAGAAGAAGTATCCGCCGTCAGCGCGGTCCTGCGCTCCGGTCAACTGGCCGCCGGTCCGCAGGTCGAGGCGCTCGAGCGTGAGTTCGCCGCGGCCGCCGGTTGCGCGCACGCCGTGGCGGTCAATTCCGGGACGGCCGCTAACCATGCGGCGCTGGAAGCGCTCGGCGTCGGCGACGGCGACGACGTCTTGACGACGCCCTTCACGTTCGCGGCCACGGCTACGCCGATCCTGATGCAGCGGGCGATTCCGCGCTTCGTCGACATCGATCCGCGCACGTTCGACTTGGCTCCCGAGGCCCTGCTCGCCGCCGTTACCGGGCGTACCAGGGCCGCCGTGCTGGTCGATCTTTTCGGGTTGACGATCGACCCCGCGCCGCTTGGGATCCTGCGAGCGCAAGGCATCGCGTTGGTCGAGGATGCGTGTCAGGCGATCGGCGGGTCGCGCGGCGGACGCCTGGCCGGTACGCTCGGCGACGCCGGCACCTTTTCGTTCTACGCGACGAAGAACGTGATGGCCGGTGAGGGTGGGATGCTCGTGACCAGCGACGACGGCATCGCGCTAGCCGCCCGGCGCTTCCGCAATCACGGGCAGTCCGAGCGATACAAGTACGAACGCCTAGGTTATAATTATCGAATGACGGATATCTCCGCCGCGATCGCTCGCGTCCAGTTGGGACGCCTGCCCGCGATTTCGGCTGCGCGGCGGGCCAATGCGGCTTTTTACGACGCGGCCCTGGCCGGCATTCCCGGCGTCACCACACCGTACGTGCCGCCCGGCGCGCAACACGCGTACCATCAATATTCGCTCTTGATCGATCCGGCGCAGACCCCCAACGGTGCGGGGCGCGACGCCGTGCGCGCCTACTTGAACGAGCGCCAGGTGGGCTCGGGCATCTATTATCCGCTGCCGCTGCACCTGCACCCGGTGTTCGCGCGCTTCGGGTATTCGCCGGGTGACTTTCCGGTGGCCGAGCGTGTGGCGACGCAGATCCTAGCCCTGCCGGTCCATCCGCAATTGTCGGACGAACAACTCGCCTGGACCGTCGACGCCGTCCGCGGCGCCGTCGGAGCCGTCGCCCCGGTGGCGCATCGATGAGTGCGCGGGTTCGCGTCGGCGTTATTGGTTTTGGCGCGATCGGGCGCCATCACGTTCGCAATTTGAATCGCATGGCTGACGTCGAGTTCGTGGGCGTCGCCGATACGTCGCCGTTTGCGCTAGCCGAAGCCGCCACGCTCGGTTATCCCGTTTTCTCATCGACGGCGGAATTGCTGGCTGCCGGTCTCGACGGCGTCGTCATCAGCGTGCCGACCAGCGTGCACGAGACGGTCGCGCTCGAAGTCCTCGAGCGGCCGTGCGCGGTGCTGGTCGAGAAGCCGATGGCGCACTCGATGGCGGCCGCCAAGCGGATGCTGGCGAGCTTCGCGGCCGCGGGCGTGCCGCTGATGGCCGGCTACGTGGAGCGTTACAACCCCGCGATCGAGGCGATCCGCGACTTCGTCGCCGGCGGCACGCTGGGCCGGCTGATCAGCATGAACGCGCGTCGCGTCGGCGTGATGCCGCCGCGCATCCGCGATGCGAACGTGCTGATCGACATCGGCGTGCACGACATCGATATCGCGGCCTTCATCACCGGCGCGCGGCTGAACTTGCTGTGCGCGCGCGGCGGGATGGCGCTCCTCGAAGACCGGCTGGATTTCGCGACCCTGATGCTCGACGCGGCCGGTTGCGTCGTCTCGATCGAGGCGAATTGGATCACGCCGGTGAAGGTGCGCGAACTTTCGATAACCGGTGTCAACGGATACTGTCGCGTCGATTACATCACGCAGGAAGCATGGTTCGCGCCGGGTCGCAGCTTCGAACCGACCGGCGATTTCGAGGGACTGGTCAAACAGTACACCGAGGGTACGTTACTGCAGTTGCCGGTGAATCGGGTCGAACCGTTAGCGCGCGAACTCCAAGTTTTCGTCAAGGGGATCCGCGGCGGCCCGCTGCCGGATCCGGGCATCGCCCTCGCCTCGCTGCGAATCGCCGAAGAGGCCACGGCCATCATCAACGAGACGCGGACCCAGCCGCTGGTTACGCGGACGCATTGAACGTCGCGCCCAGCGCCTTCGTTCACCCGACGGCGCTCGTCGAGGAGGGCGCGGCGATCGGCGCGGACTCGCGGGTCTGGCACCAGGCGCACGTCCGGCGCAACGCGCGCATCGGCGCGCGCTGCATCGTCGGCAAGGGCGCGTTCGTTGATTTCGACGTCGCGATCGGAGACGATTGTAAACTGCAGAACTACGCCTGCGTGTACCACGGCGTCACGCTCGGGCGCGGCGTCTTCGTCGGCCCGCATGCGGTCTTCACGAACGATCGGCGTCCGCGGGCCACGGATCCCGACTTTCGGCCGCTGCGCGACGGCGATTGGGAGGTCGGCGTGACGACCGTCGACGACGGCGCGGCCATCGGCGCGAACAGCACGATCTTGCCGGGGCTGCGGATCGGCCGCTGGTCGATGGTCGGGGCCGGCGCCGTCGTCACGCGCGACGTCGCACCGTACGAGCTGGTCGTGGGCACGCCGGCGCGCCGGCTAGCCTGGGTCTGTCCGTGCGGTACGCGCCTTCCCGACGGCTCCCGCGCCTGCCCGCGCTGCGGCGACTTACCCGCCGATCATCCGGCCCTGACAGGGAGTAATCAAGGTGAAGGCGTCAACGTCCACGTCACCCCGTCATCCTGAGCCCTGAGCTTGTCGAAGGGTCGCAGGGCGCTAGGCAACTCGCGGTAGCGCGCGACGACCGGGACGGCGCCGCCGCGCGCGAGCATCACGGTGGCCGTGTCCCGGCCGGCCGTGAACGTTAGCCGAAATGCGGTCGCGTTGGCGTACGCGCGGTTGTCCGCGGCGACGGTCACGTAGCGCCGGCCCGTCAGGCCGTAGAAGAGATACGTGGGTGAGAGGCCGTCGGGGCAGAGCGGGTCCTCACACGCCCAGGCGGCGTCGCGTGGCAGCACGATCGTCGCGCCCGGCGGCGCGTCGCGGGCCAGCCCGCGCGCGAATGCGCGCTCGACGACGGCCTGCGATGCGGTCGCCTTCTGCAGCGCCGCGCCGACGATCGCGTTCGTGCCCGCCGTCAGATCGGCCAACAGAAAGAGGCCGAGCGCGATGAGAGCGCGCGGAGCGCCGGTCGCGCGGGCCAGCACGGCCAGCAACAGAGCGACGCCGAAGACTTGGACGAAAGCGGGCAAATAGCCGAACCCCCAGACGAGCTCCCGCTGATATTTCGCCGAGGCGGCGATCAGCGGCACCGGGAGAACGGCGAGTCCGGCGCCTAGCGCCGAGGCGGCACCGAGCCGCGCGGGATCAGCGCCGCCAAAACGCGCGGCCCCGGCGGGCCGGTCCAGCAATGCCCAGACCAGCACGGCAAACGCGAGCGCGAGCGGGATGCGGAACGCATACGGGCCCGCCGCGAGCTCCGCGATGCGCCACAAGCTCGGGAAGATGTGCTGGGGGTTGAAGAGCTCGTAGGTCAAGGGCACGCCCGCGAGCAGCTCTTTGGCGAACGCCGTTGCATAGGCGGCGGGATGCGTGCCGGCACTGTAGTCGCTGCCGGCCACGTAGCGGATGCGCGCGCGAAACCACGCCGAGGCCGCCGCGAGAGCCGCACTCACCAGGGCGAACGGCCACGTGAGCAGGCAGGCCCGCGGCCACGCGCGGTCCGGCCGTACGACGCAGGCGTAGAGCGGAAAGAACAGATACGCGATCTCGTAGGTGAGTCCGCACGCCGCATAGAGCAGGAGCGCGAGCGACCCGGCCCACGGGTCGCGCCCCAGGATCGCGCGCCGCCAGGCCCCGAGCGACGCGACCAGCGCCAAGAAGACCAATTGCAACATCCCGTTGTATGCGAGGTCGGCATCGTGATAGGCGCGCAGCGGAAGCGCCGCCGCGACGACGCAAGCGCTCAGCCACGCGACGGTATCGCCCGCCACCGCGCGCACGAGCGCCGCGAACGCGGCGATGCACGCGAGCGTCAGTCCGAGCAGCAACGCCTTGTAGGGCAAGGCCTCGTGCAGCACGTCGAAGAGCGCGTACTTTTCCGCGATGGCCAAGGGATACAGCCGCCCGTTGTCCCAGAGCCAGAGCGCGTTCGCCGCGACGATCGCGTGCCACAACGTCTCGTGCCGCGCGGCGAGCGCCGAGGCAAGATACGAAAACTGCGCGTCGTCGCCGTACCAGCCGACCCACAGCGCCGGGCCGAGCGACGCAGCCGCGTAGACGAGCGCGAGCGCGACGCCGAAGCCGGCTCGCGCGCTACGAGCCGGAGCTAGAACCGCCGGACGTTGGTGACGTTGGCGCTGCGGAAGATTCCTTCGACTTTGTCGATCGTCTCGGGCTTCGCGAAGTAGTAGACGACCGAACGTCCGCGCTGGAGCGCCTCGACGTAGTTATCGATCTCGCTGTCGGGAATTTCCAGATCGCCGAGGCGGTCCGGAATCGATTCGTTGCGGAAAAACGTCGTTGGCCGATGCACGTTCGTAAGCCCAGGTACGCCGGTCGCACCGCCGTCGGTCGACGTTATCAATTCGGCGCCGATCAGCCCGTGCGACACGCTCTCGGTCGATTCGTCGGGCCCGATCACGTTGAGGGAATCCGTCGGAAGGCCCGCGTCGTGCAGGGCTTGGTGGAGTGCAGCGACGTCGCCGTCTTGCGACAATGCGGTAACGACCCGAGACATGAAACCTCTCATTCGCCTGGCAGGGGGGGCGATGCCCCCCTTACGAGGACACGATGTTCGCGGTTGCTTCCGAGCGCCCTACGGCGTACGCATCGGCGGCACGCCGCCGCTCATCGGTGGCACGCCGCCACCCATGGGCGGCACGCCGCCGCTCATCGCGGGATGCGTGAACTGGCGGAACGACGTTTCCCGCACGAAGGCTAAGAGCGCGGCGCCGAGCCCGACTAGCGCGACCAGCGCCGTCACCGCCCAGCCGACGACCGGTAACGTTTCCGCCGCGGTCACGACGATCAGCCCGAGCACGAGCGCGCCCAGCGGCGACGGGGTCGTATGCGGCCGCAGCAGTTCGTACAGCCGGCGCCCCAGCAGCAGCGCGACGGCGGCGTTTCCGATCCACAGGCCCGCGAAGAGCGCCGCGATCTCGAGCGGGATCAGCGGGATGCCGATGATGCTCAGCAGCAAGAGGACGCCGATCGGCACGATCGCCACCACCGCGACGGCACCCGCGGCGAACGAAAGTCCGGGATGTTTCTCGACGCGGTCGAGCGCGACGCGCACCCGCAGCGGAAAGAGCAGGAAGGCGAACATGACGACGACGTCCCACGCGAATTTCTTGAGGACGCGCCGGTTCTGCGTCAGAAAATCGTCCGCGCTCGGCGGCGTCAAGGCCGGCAAGAATCCGAGCGCGCCGTCACCGTCGGAGGCGTCGCCGTTGAACACGTCGATGGTCCGGCCTTTGACCGTGCAGCCGTCCTCCGGATCGAAATGACCGAAGAACGTCCGCACGTTGCCGTCGATTTCGCCGCCGTCCTCGCAGGTCACGTTCCCGAAGACGACGTCGAGATCGCCTTTGATGACGTCGCCGTCGCCGATCGTCTCGTCGCTGAACCAGACCGTCCGGCTGTGGTGAACGGTCCGCGCCGACGCGCTCGCGAGCGTGGCGCCGAAGAGCGCGAACAACGCCGCGAGCACAAAGACCAGCGGGCGGGCGTTCCCCCCATAGAGTTGAAACGGGTGCTTGGCCATGGTCAGAAGCTCCGGTCGGCCTGTACGCGACGCGCGCGCAGGGCAGTGTAGAGGACGGCGGCGACGGCCGCGAAGAGCAAGTCCAACCCCAGGACCGCGCCCATCGCGGCGGTGATGTCAAAAGCTTGGCGGCCGAACAGGTGCTGGACCGCAAGCGCCAGCGCGGCGGCTGAGGCGCCGGCATGACCGAAGGCCGCCCCGAGCGCCGCGAGCATCGCGCGCGCGGCCGCGCCGCCGAAGACGAGGAACGTGCCGATGGCGACCCACGCGAACACGACGTAGGCCGCGAGAATCGGTAGCGGGGCGCTGCGGTGCGCGTGCGGGCGCGGCAGGCTGCGCACTTCGGCCATCACCTTGAAGGTGAAGTTCGGCTGCGGCTCCAGTTGCCGCGGTGCGAGCAGCAACGCATCGATCACGCGGAACTCCTCGAGCAGGGAACGGCAGCTCTCGCAAGTCGCGACGTGTTGCGCGATGCGCGCGCGCAGCACGGGGGACAGCTCGCCTTCGACGTACGCGTCGAAGTACGGCTCAAAAGACGAACAGCGCATTGGTTACTCCGGGCAGGTTGCGTTTGTCGGCGATCGCCGCGACGGCGTCGCGCTCGCGGTCGCGCATCTTCTGGGCGAGGGCGAGCTTACCGCGATGGATCAGGGTCTTGACGTTCCCCAGCGACAGCCCCATCGTCTCGGCGATCGTCTGGTATTCCATGTTGTCGTAATAGCGCAAGGAGAGGACGGTGCGCGTCCGCTCCGGGAGCTCGGCCAGGGCCGCGCGCACGTCGCTTTCTGCTTCCGCGCGCAGAACGCCGCATGAGGGGTCGGCGTCGGCGGCGGTATCCGGCAGCGCGTTTTCCAGCGTCCGGTCCTCGCCCAGCTCCTGGGTCTGCGGCCGGCGGAGGCTCTTGCCCAGATACGTGCGGACGACGTTGCGGGCGATGTGATACAGCCACGTCGAGAACTTACCCAAACTCGGATTGAAGGTGCCGAGATGGGCGTAGGCCCGCATGAACGTTTCTTGCGCCAAGTCGGCAACATCTGCCGGACCGCGGACGCTCGCGCCGATGAAGTTTGTGATACCCCTCTTGTAACGGTCGACCAGCACGGCAAAGCTGTCGCGTTCGCCGCTTAGGACGAGCTTGACCAACTCCTCGTCGGCCTGCTCTACGATCGTCATCCTCCTCCGCTTCTTTATTCCCGGGCCTCTACCCGGGCGCGCCATGAAAAGTTACGGCTGGGCGCGACGCCGGCGCGCGCCAGGGGTTCGGGGTAATCCGCCCCGTATTTGAGGTTCCATGCAGCTTCGGATCGACGGTGCTCTCGTCGCGGACTCACGCCGCCTGGCGCGAGCCGTCGTCGACCCCGTGGCCGCGTTCATCGCCGCGCATTCCACCGTCGCCGTCGAGCGCGCCGTGCTGCGCCTCTTCGGCGTCGACGGCGTCGGCGAGGACGACGTGCCGGTACCCAACCTCTTTATCGAACGGCTCGGTCCCGAGCGGATCGCGCGGGGCGCGGCTCATTGGCTTGGTGCGATGAGCGCCGAAACCGGCCGCTCGCCGGACGACGTGGCCAGCGCCGTTGCCGACGGCTCGCTCGCCCCGGCGGCCTTCGATGCGGTTCCCGAAGTCGCGGCACGGGGGGCGCTCGAACGCTACCTCGGGGCGGCGCTGCGGCAAGTCGACCGGCGTCGCGACGAGCGTGCCGCGTTGCTCGAACGTCTACCGCAACTGCCCCCGCCGCTGCTGTACGTGATCGTGGCCAGCGGCAACATTTACGAGGACCGCACGGCGGCGGTCGCCGCTGCCGAAGCGGGCGCCCAGGTGATCGCGGTCATCCGCTCGACCGGCCAGTCGCTCTTGGATTTCGTTCCGTACGGTGCGACGACCGAGGGCTTCGGCGGCACCTACGCGACCCAAGAGAATTTCCGGATCATGCGCGAAGCGCTCGACGCCGTCTCCGAGCGGCTGGGCCGCTACGTGATGCTCACGAACTATGCCAGCGGCCTGTGCATGCCGGAGATCGCGGCCATGGCAGCGATCGAGCGGCTCGACATGCTGCTCAACGACTCGATGTACGGCATTCTGTTCCGCGACATCAACATGAAGCGCACGTTCGTCGACCAGCACTTCTCGCGCATGCTCAACGCGCGTTCCGGCATCATCATCAACACCGGCGAAGATAACTACTTAACCACGGCCGACGCGCTGGAACAGGCGCCGGCGGTGCTGGCCTCGCAGTTCATCAACGAAGCGTTCGCGCACGATGCGGGCATGCCCGACCGGCAAATCGGCCTGGGCGACGCGTACGAAATCGACCCGGGAATCGAAGACGGCTTCCTGTTCGCGCTGGCCCAGGCGCAATTGGCACGGCAGATCTTCCCAGGCGCCCCTTTGAAATATATGCCGCCGACCAAACACATGACGGGCGACATCTTCAAAGGGCACCTGGTCGACGCGATGTTCAACCTCGCCTCGGTGATGACCAATCAGACGATCCACCTCTGCGGCATGCTGACCGAAGCGATCCACACGCCTTTTCTGGCCGACCGCGTCCTGTCGCTCGAGAACGCGCGCTACGTGATGGGGACGGCTCGCCACCTCGGCGACGAAGTCGAGTTCAAGGCCGGCGGCATCGTCGAGAGCCGCGCGCAGAGCGTGCTCGGCCAGGCCCACGCGCTGCTCGAGCGGGTCGCGGAAGCCGGCCTGATGGCCTCGATCGACGCCAAGGTCTTCGCCGACGTCAAACGTTCGCCCGACGGCGGTCGCGGATTCGACGGCGTCTTCGAGAAGGCGGCCGAGTATTGGAACCCCTTCGCGGACGCCCTCGCCCCGCGGGCCGCGCTGCGGTGAGCCGGCTGGTCAAGCCGTACGGCGATACCGTCGACGACGGCAAGGTGCAGCTCTCGTTCACCTTGCCGATCGCCTGGAACGAGGCCGCCGACGAAGCGGCTCGGCAGTTGGTCGCGAAGATGGGCTTCACCGACGTGGCGGTGGCCGAAGGCCGCGCCATCGCGAACGGCTTCTCATTCTTCGTCGTGTACGCTGGGACGCCGGTGGCCGTCGACGTCGATGCGATCGCGGCGCCCTCGACCAAGACCCAAGCGATGTCGATGGATCAGATCGATGCCTTCGTGCGCGAGCGGATCGGGCGCAAGATCCGGGTCGCCGGCGCCTGCATCGGGACCGATGCCCACACGGTCGGCATCGACGCGATCCTCAACATGAAGGGCTACAAGGGCGACTACGGTCTGGAGCGTTACAAGGAATTCGAAACTTTTAACTTAGGTAGTCAAGTTTCGGTCGAGGACCTGGCGCGCTTTGCCGTCGAGGAACGGATCGACGCGGTGCTCGCCTCGCAAGTGGTCACGCAGAAGGGCAGCGACGTCGCCAACTTCACGGCCCTCTCCGAGCTGCTGGAAGCCGAGGGCGTGCGCGACCGGCTCCTGCTGATCGCGGGCGGCCCGCGGGTGACGAATCTGCTGGCGACGGAGCTCGGGTACGACGCGGGCTTCGGCCGTGGCACGCTACCGAGCGACGTCGCGGCATTCGTCGCGCAGCGCTTGGCCGACCGCACCGCATAGCACGGGTGCGCGGGAGTCTCGCGGTTCCCGGGGCAAACGCCGCAGCGTTGCTCGCGCTGCTGCTCGCGCTGCTCGGCGCCGCGCCGTCCGTCGCGCCGGCTCCGGTCGTCGAGCCGGCCGCGGGGGGCGACGCTTGGACGCCGGCGGCGCTCGCGCGCCTGCGCTCCGATCTCGACGCCGCGTTCGCCGCGACACCTGCCCTGCGCGGAGCCCACGCCGGTTTTTTGGCGGTCGACACCATGACCGGGACCGTCCTGTACGAGCGGAACGCCGACGACGCGTTCCAACCCGCGAGCACGCTCAAGCTGCTCGTCGGCAGCGCGGCGCTCGAGCGTTTGGGTCCGCAGTACCGCTTTCGTACCGTGCTGGCGTCGCTCGGCCCCTCGACCACGCTCGGGATGGCCGCGACGCTCGTCGGCGGCGGCGACCCGCTGCTGACGTCGGGCGATCTCGACGCGGCCGCGGCGGCGCTGGCCGGCGCGGGGATCCGGTCGCTTGGCGCGCTCGCGGTCGACGACGGCCGCTACGACGCCGCGCCCTATCCGGCGGGCTGGACCTGGGATGATTTCGCCTACGATTACGCGGTGCCGGTCTCGGCCTTGACCGTCGACGAAAACGTGGTCCACGTCAAGTTCGGCGTCGCCGGCGGCCGCGTGGTGCCGCTCTCCGGCTCGGAACCGCCGGCGGAGTCGCTCCTGGCCTGCGGTGGCGAGCCGGTGCCGGCGGACGACGGCGCCGCGCGCGCCGGCGCCCGTGGGTCGGAGGACTCGCTGGACACGCTGACCGTCGCACCGGATTGCGCGGCGTTGATCGGCTCGTTGCCGGCCGGCGGCACGAGCTCGCTCGACGTCGCCGTGCGGAGCGCCGGCGCGACGGCTTTCGAACGGCTGGCGCAGGCCTTGCGCGCGCACGACGTCGCTATCCCGGAAAGCCCGGCGCCCGTCGTGACCCACGCCGGCGCGCCGGGCCCGGGCGCGACCGTTCTGTGGAGCCACGAGTCCGCTCCGTATGCGAGCTGGCTCGGCCCACGCTTTTGGATCCCAAGCGACAATCTGTTCGCGGAACTGCTCCTGCGCGAGCTAGCCTATTCGGCCGGCGGGCGGCCCGGCACGACCGTGGCGGGACTCGCGTTCGAACGGGCATGGCTGACGTCGATCGGCGTCGACCCGGCCACGACGACCTTGGCCGACGGCTGCGGCATGTCGCAGTACGACCGCATCACGCCGCGCGATCTCGTCGCCATCTTGCAACACGATTGGAACGGCCCGAACCGGCAAACCGTGCTCGACTCGCTGCCGGTCGGCGGCGCGCGCGGCACGATCGAAGGTATCGCCGGCACG
>Ga0116227_10005986_pt1 | contig 25048 bp, 22 predicted proteins | sample S1TSphgellanicum_FD_89693 | JGI IMG/M metagenome (GOLD analysis project Ga0116227, IMG submission 89693) | Host-associated microbial communities from peat moss isolated from Minnesota, USA - S1T2_Fb - Sphagnum magellanicum MG | ecosystem: Host-associated > Plants > Peat moss > Unclassified... | reverse complement strand
TCCCCCCCCCCCCCCCCAAGTGTTGTGAGCCAGGGAGCATGCCTCGATTCCTTGTTCTTCCGATGTTTTCACTTCAGATTCACATTTGGAGTCTATCAAGGAACTAGGGGGCGCGTTGGGTTAGGCCAAATGGCATCACAAGATATTCAAAATGGCCATAATGTCATTTCCATTCATTATTTTTTTGAATGCACACCAAGTTGTGTGTTCCATGTAAATCAGTCTTGGTGTACACTTTGGCATCACTTAACTCTAGTCCAACAACTTTGAGATCAAAGGTAAAAGGTACCAATTCTTGATGGTGAATTGATTTAATCCACGATAATTGACACACATTCATAAAAAACCATATTTTTTATTGATAAAGAAGATACCAATTGGAAATTTGGAATGTCAAATGAACCCATTTTTGAGATTCTCATAGATGTATTCACAAAGTTCTACAACTTTGTCTTGTGACAAATTATAGATGGTTCTAGATGGAAGTTGTGCTTTTTTTTCAAGATCAATGGTGTAGTCGTATGGTTGATGCTTGGGCAAAATGTCCACATTTTTCTTTTTAAACACATCCTAGAATTCTTGGTATTGGGAAGGAATTTCATGTGGACATGGCTGATCAACATCAATGAATGAAAATTGTAAATAAAATACATCTCCTCTTTTGAAAACCTTCATGAAAACTTTTGCTCTAACAAACAAAGGTTTATGCCACTTACGCCTTCTTGTGCTATCAAAGTCTTCCTTCTCTTTCAAGTTTTGCATGCATTCATCCCCATGCTTAATTTTAATTACATGACATACCACATTTTGATTTTTGCCATTCATGTTTTTAACAAGGGTTTATCATTATAGGGCTTCATGTTGTGGTGTTTCAAAGTGAAGACTCTTTATATGCCAATCCATTTGTGAATTATGTAAAACAAATTAAAATAATCCAATGATGACAAGAATTTTTGGAAATGAAATTATATCGAAGACAACTTTATTGGTGTGACAACCAATGGTAACACCTAGTGTCTTGGTTTCATGTGTGATTGGTCCTATGAAAGGCTTCGACCATCAATGACCTCAACTGGCACCAGTGTGTTCTTTTCCACTATAGCTAATTTGTATTGTCACACCAACTCCTTGTTAATGAAATGTGTTGATATGCTAAAATCAATAAATGTTTAAGCCTTCATTGTCACAAGTTTAATACATTTGACAATGATTAATATTAAGAAACATGGTGTTGGATTTGAAAATAGGTTGGGACCATTCTCATTACATGACACATTAAGGTCCAGCCTCATGATGCTTACTAATATTGGACATGCTAGTTTCGCAACTCCTTTGGTTGTGAATCAATAACAAAAATGGCAGATGCTGCATGTGGACCACATTTATTTGGACATTCGCAAGTAACACGACCTAATCTTCCACAATAAAAACAATATTTGTTTGTACATTGATGTTGCTTCTCTTGCTCCACAAGGGGTTTGAATCTTGTCTTATCAATCTACATGGGGTTGTCCATTGTTGAAGTTACCAAAGGGGGTTGGCATTGCAAGTGGAAAACTCCTTTATGTTACAAGTGGTGTAAAATTCTTTGTGTTGTCGATGTTGGTTCATGATGCCTTTCTTGCTAATGTTCAAAGATCATGTTGTCACACTAAACATCTTGTACAATGGTCTAATTTAATGTTGAAAGGTCTAGCAGGATGAGTAGATAGTCTTTCACATCACCTCATAACCCAAATTGGAACTCATTTATGAGTGTTGCCTCACCCCATGAAATATTGCAAATTAATTGTTTAAACTATGATGCATATACCGCAGTTGAATATGATCCTTGACAAAAAAATCGTAACTTGATGTTAGATGTGCATTCTTTTCCCAAATCTCTAAAGGTGGCATTGAACTCTTCAAAAAATGTTTCAAAGTCATTGAGTAAGGGTGATTAATGCTCCAACAAAGGTGCAAACCAAGCAAGGGTTGTGCCTTACAACAAAGTGCCAATGATCAAACTTGGGCTAAGTTAGTTGGATACCGATGAGGATGAAGTCAAATGACCATACACACTTGGTTGATAAAACCTCAAAATTTTAAACGTGTGCCATTAAACTTGTCAAGTAGGCTAATCCATGGCTCCTCTGTTGGGGTTGTGTTGTAAAAACACATCCCAAATAGGTCAAAATTTGATTGGTTTGTAAATGAACAATAGATTCACGAAATGTTTAATTTTCCTATTCAAGATTCTAAGGACAACAAAGACTTCTTCTATGGATGTAGACATGATTTTGAAACAAAAGGAAAATTAAAATCAAACAACAAGATTTGGTCTAATGGGTGTTTGTTCAAATTGTCATGGGCATGAAAACAACCAAGTTTACGGTATTTCTGAAACCAAAACAAGAACAAGGGTAGGCTTAATTCCAAATCTTAATTGTCAAATAAGAAAAATAAAAACAATAACATGACATGTGCAAAACAAGAATTCAATAGTATTTTATTATAAAAACAAAACAAAAACAAAACCAATTTATGATATAAAAAATGTACCCAAAAACTAATGTTGAACAAATTAAAGGTGGTGGGGAATCTTACCTTTATTTATTCCCATTAGACATTTAGTTCAAGGAAGTTTCTTAAAAAACTTTCAATCTACATGTGGTCCATGTTCACCTATGTGTGGCCCGCGTGTGACCCATGTCCACCCATGAGTGAACTGAAAATGAATTAAAATTCAACTAATAGTGAACTAATAATTATTTAAAAATGAACTAGAAGTTAATTGAAAGTGAATTAAAAGTGAATTAGAAATCAACTAAAAGTTAACTATAATTGAATTAAAATTTTATTATAAATGAACTAAAAGTTTATTAGAAGTGAACTAAAAGTTAATTATAAGTGAATTGAAATTAAATTAAGAATTAAGTATAAATTCATTACAAGTCATGAATGAACTCCATGGTGATGCCTTCATGTAAGATGTTAATATTTTTATTTTATTTTCTATGAGTCCAAAAATGCTTCATATAAATTATTTAATCTCATTTGTCAAAATATAGTACAATATTTTTTAATATAAAAAATGGTATGCCATGCCATAAATAAATGCAAAATTTTCAAACATAATTTTCTAGGTCATTTTTTCATGGAATTCTATAACTTTGTAAACTTGGTTATTTTGGTATTTTATATTCATAAAAGTTATGGGCGTTGCATTAAAGGTGTGCATTGTGAAATTTACAACAACAATTTATTGTTGTTTTTATTTATTTTACAAGAGAATTCATATGGACATATAAATTATTATTTTCTGATATATGTGGGTAATTAATTATAAAATTGTGTGTGTCACAAATTGTAGATTTGATGAACTTTTGTCAATTTTGAACGTTTCACAATTGTCGTTAAAATCATTGTTGTCTTTTTTATGTACATTCTGATTATTTTCTTGTTCATTTACCCATGTTGATAAATTATACCAAGGTTTGTAAATGAAGTCATAATTAATTAATTAGTTTAATACGTTTAACAAGTAACCAATTACTATAGTGGTTGATATTTCTTGTTGGCATCCTATTTGTGTTCGAACATCATATTAACATATGTCAACTTTTGTCAATTGAATCATAGTTAATATTTGACTTTTCAATTATTGTTTTAATTTTTTGTATTACAATTTACCAAAAAAAAAACATATGTGAAATATAAACATCTGTTTTTGTGATATAATTTGTGATATAATACATTAATCATTTACTATTCTTCTTGGAAGTTGCTATAACTTTTGACTCATGATTACATTTCAAGGTCATTAATATCCATGGATTTGCATTATTTAACCATTTGTCAAAAAAAAAAGGGTAATAGTTTATTACAATGTTAAAATGAATTTCATTGATTAAAGGTTGAAGCAAACCATACATGCATAATTTTTTCAATGCATCAACATATATTCTATAACACGTTGGATTACATATATTCATTGATTATAAATGTTGTTTTGGAAAGGTTTCGATGTTGGGGGGTCTTGTGGTGCATGGATGTATATCATCAAGATTTTCATCAATGCAAATTGTCATCTTTAGTATTGGACATGACCTATATTGATTGGTGTTTCATGTAATGAGATCATTTAAATAATTAATAATGTTTTTTCCAAAAATCTCATTATCGTGCTATGATTGTATGAGTGTTAGGATTTGAAAAACTATTGTGCCATAATAATGTGTGGATATGTAGGCTACCATTTTTTGAACTTTCATAACACTCATAACATGTTATGTTATTGAATATAACAATGTTGTTGTTAGATTTTTTTTGTGTGTTTTTCACCTATGACATGAATTTGAAAATAATATTAGCAATAGTAATACAAATATAGCTTGAACTTTTTGATTTATTGTTGTGTTTTTTACATCATTCATTTTTTGTTGACATGTTTGTGTCATAAAATAAATCAAAATTTATGTCTTTTTGCTTAGAATTGCTAACAAAGGATGATGAATGAATGCGAGATTCAAAATGAAAAATGAGCTTGGGATTGCCATGTAATTTATCATACTAAAAACTTGATTTTTTTGTGTTCCATGGTTACTTTTAGAACCCATGATGTATTTACTATAAACTTTTAAATGTCATAACAAACTACATAGATTTTTTTAAATGCTTGTTTTGTGGGTTAACAATGATGTTGTAAAAATCTCCAACTTATATTTTATTAAGGAGTTTTTTCTCATTCATGTTTGATGATCTTGATATTGTTAACTTAGTTCCAAGACATATCGGTATGCATTGTATTATGTTAAATGCAAAAAAATGTATTAATAACATGTTTCGTTTAAACTTATTATATTTTTACATGGGTTTGTAATGATTTTGATGGGTCTATTATTCATTTCAAGGATACCCATTCCAAAAGGAAATAATGTCGAAAACATCCATACTATTAAATTTGGGTTGTTATATTCATTGATCATTGTGGTGTGGTGATTATAAAACAAATATGGATTATGGTGTAGATTTTGAAAGGTGTTACTCATTTGTTTTTGGTGATTTATGTCATGCCATCAAAAATTATCAAACCTAATGTTTCTATGACATGTCTAGTTTGATCATACCTTTTATTGTTGATGTAGGAATGTCATAATTGTACAATGTTCAACATTTGCAAGTTCAATATTTGTCGATTGGAACATTGATTTATTCACTAGTTTTAATATATCATTATCATGTAACATGTTTAAAACATGTGTATTCATAATTGTATTTTTTAACCAAGTGAGGCATATGATTATAACATATTTATGTAAATATAACAATTTGCAACTTTTTATTAATTTTATAGATCAATGTGAACTTCCAAAAAAATGTGTTGCAATAATATCATTCAATGATTTCAATCATGATGGCAATGTGTTTAGAAATTTTATTGCACTTTTGTGCAAAAATCATTATGTTTGTTTTAAGTGTGTATTGACTTGTTGTGCCTCCTTTATTGGTGTGTTTTAAATTAACCAATATGTGACAATGTTAATGTGTTATTAAAATTGCTTCTACTATTGTTAATTGTAATAACATTGTTGGTGTGATGCCAATCCATAGACCATTAGCTAATGCAAGTTTCAGCATTTCATTATTTATTTAAATAAACATAAAAAAATTACATATGAAAAATTAATGTTTGATATTTGAAATACCTTCTTTTGCTTTTGCTAGCAAAAGTCCTTTTAGTTATTGATATATATGTTTGGTGTTGTTTGTGAATTATTTTAGAATACGTTCAATGTCATTTTCAAAATGATATTTGAAGTTCATTCTACTATATATTTTTCATATGTTTCAATTCAAATTCAATATTTGAAATATCACATATTATTAGTTCATATATAATTATTTTTTCATTACAAATGCAAGCCAAATTCAAAGTTGGATTAAAAAAATAAAAATGTTGAATTGTCAAACAAAATATGTTTATTTAAAATTAATTTGTGGTGGGAAATCATTTGATTGTTTTACTGAAACTTGTTGAAATATTCAGTGTGTTTTTGAATAAAATTTTCATCTTTTAGCACTCATGAAATTTATTTTTTTATGTAATTTTTATTTATTTAAAATTTTTTGTTATATTCTTTGAACATTTTCTTTTCCATATAAATGTTCATTAGTTGAAATACCTTTTTATTACTATTAGTCTCCTTGATTGTTGGTATTAATGATTAGTTGTAATCATATTTGTACTTGTAATGAAGATTCACATTATATCAATGAATAAAATTGATATTTTGATGAATGATGTTTGATATATGATATTTAGATGCAAAAAATGTGTGAATTTTTTAATTTTATAGTTTTGTCATTAATTGAAAATCTGAGAAACTAATTTTTCAATACTTAAAAAATGTATTAATTATTCAAAGATGATTTTTCAATTTTAAACAAATGCGTTACAATTTTATAAGGATTTTTTTATTTAATTAAAAATTTACAAAAATAATATTTGACAAAAAAATTCAAGTTATATTTCTAAAATTATTTTCCAACAAAATATTACTTGACAAGGATCAATTATGACTTTTACTTCTTAAACTTCAACACCTTTAATGAAAAATTTGGGTTTGTTCCCAAATTCCAACACCTGTAATGTTAATGAAATATTTGAGTTGTAAATGTTAATCACTTATTTGTTTTAAATTGGTTACATAAATGAAAACAACACAAAAAACCAATAAGAAGAAGATGGCCAAAACCATCCCAAGGGAAACAAAAAAGGGGGGGGGGGCAAAGAAAGGCCAGAAAAAGGCCCAAAAAGAAGGAGAGAGCTAGTCTTTCTTGTGGTAGGAAGTTATTTCACCCATAGCCCGTCTAATGTCACCAACATGCAAATTGTGAGATTTAATAATAGTGGGAGGTTTAGAACAAACATCACTTGCCAACACAATCTTCTTTTTTATAGTAGAGGCTAAAACACGCTGGAAAGCAATACTAACATGTTGCCTAAAAAATTGAATGCAAAAAGACAAGGATAAATGACCTCCCGATCATCTATTGTGGAAAAGATGAGCACACTTCTTAATGAAACAATCCATACCACGCCCGAGTGCATTGTGCACCTCCACGGCCATTAGAATAAAATGGTGCCCCTCTTGAAACCCTTTATATTTGCGGATTTTGATAATGGCGCTAAGTTTTGCAATTACACCTACTAGTCGACTAATGACACTTAAAGCCACTGTCTCTTGCGTCGGGGCAATAACCACCACATCAGTAACGAAGACTTGGTCTTTTAGGGTCATGTAAAGATTAACTCGTAATGAAACTCTTGATGTAAAGGCATACTACCACTTTCTCCATACAACATGTTCATTCTTTTGAACGAGGGCATATGTAACATCTTCGATGGCATCATGTGTGGCTATCCGCTGACCTCCAAGCAGGTAATGAACTAAATGTGTGCCAGATGCATCCAACTCGTGTGCACACTCACACGTGAAAAGACAAAATGATGAAGGCTGAATCAAACTGAAGCAAAAAGACAACGCTAAGGTGAAAGTAGAATGTGCGATGCAAAACAAACATATAAATGGCCTAACAATCAACCATAGCCTTGTCCCCCTTGCCTGAACAAAAACAAATGTAAGCTCTAGATGCTGAGGAAATGGAGTCATCTTCTAAGATAGACATGAAGGATGTGTCATGGTGGATGTCCATCAAAGAAGCCTATAGACTTGGGGCGCCAATAACAACTAGATTTTCAAAAGAAGGAGCATCTCCTTAGCTACAAGAGGCAAGCCATTTCACACTGCACGTAGGCATGATTGAAGTAGGTGTGGGCCTTTTTCAATTTGAGAAACATATTCCTCCAAAACAAACCTATTGAAAATATGAAACCTATGACATAAATATGGAGCTACCAAAGCCCAACTCCCTATAAGAACAAATGGGGCATAATCCTTCATAGAAGGAAAACCTATATCACCAAAAGATATTGGTAGTCAAGCTTGACGCCTCGCTAAGGGGTTTTGAAAAAACTCCCACAATCCTAGACCCATAATGTCCCCACATACTTGCATAACTCTCTTGTTGAAACTTGCCAAAAGAAATAATAAATGAGAAGAAAGAAATATTATTCATGTGAGATAAGAAGGTCGATGAGTTACACATGAAGACAAAATGCCCAAAGCAACATGGGCGTCTCCTAAGAGAGGAAAATTCATCAATATGCGTCACATTTTGAAATAAAACCTCAGCCAAAAATGCATGGCAAAGTCTTGAGAACCCACTGGCACACCCAAAATGCGAAGGCCATTTATGACCAAAGTGCAACCATAAGGAATTTCTGTGCTTAGAGAGATCCTTGAAAGACTCCAAAACTTGCACTTTGACACCTTGATTTTAAACCCAACTTGGGCTAATTGGGTTGATAGGTGGTCAAAAGCACAAGAAATCTCACTCATAAACCCTATGATGTGGGTATTGTTTGCGAAAGATGGAAAAACATAGTTGGGGGCCCGTGTAATGGTTTCTAGGAGAGCTTGATAATGGGCCAAAACAAATAAAAGACTTCCTAGGTGGAAGGTAGATGGAATATCATGGAAATATTTCCAAATAAGCATGTATGAGGAAATAGGAATATTGGGAACAATTTTATTTATTCAAAAAAATTCTATACATTTAAAAAAAAGATTTAAACCAAAGTAATGATCGTTTTTTAAAAAAATTAGCCAACTTTGGCTATACACCATATGTGAAGTACAAAACTTTAATCATCCTTCTATATATTTTTGCTACACATCAAAAACCAAATATAAAAATCTGACAATTTTTACTAATTTTTGTCATCCTTATTTACAATGATTGAAAACCTCCAAAATCACTTAATTTTCAAATTTTTAACATTTAATTTTGCTTATTGGGGAAATTTTGCCAATGTAAAAAAAATTAAAGGCTCAATGAGGCATGCTCTAAGTAAGTCTCTCTTGCATCATTTGTAGAACATGGTTTACCCTACTTCGAAGGGCAACATCAACAAATGCCTGCCAATTAATTTATTAATTTTGAAGATTGCATGTGTTTTTTATAATATAAAAAAAACAAAAGATTCTTCATTTTCCTTCGCAATTTGTTCTTCTTTGAAAACATTTATTTATTGAAAATTTCAACATTCTTACAAATAATATAATGAATTAGTGTCAAGGCTGCCAAGGTACTAACTACTGTACCTAATAATACATTTACCCTTTTTTACCCCCTTTACCCCGCCGGTTCCAGGTTCTGGAAAAAAGGAGAGAACCGCCCAAGACTGGACTAAATAACTCAACCCTCTGGTCTGGTGAGGGAAGGAAGGAAGGAAGGAATATTCACCGTCGCTTGGTTGGAGAATATTCGAAGCAGAAAGAGGCCCCTGAATTTGGACCCGGTAAGAAGGAATATTGACCGTCGTTGGTTGGAGAATATTCTAAGCTCCAAGAGGCCCCTGTGTTTGCATCTGGTAAGGAGCCTAACCCTCAATCCGTCTGTTCCTTTGTGTTGCGCACCTGCGTCTTCTCCAGTTTCCCATCTTTTCATATCGCCGTGTTTCTCTTCTGGTGTGCACCTCCTGGTAGCTCTTCTCTTCTTCTTCCTCTTCCTCTTCTTCTCCTTCTGTCAGCTACTCTCCTTCCCGTCCTCACTTTCGGTGGGGGAGGTCGCTGGAATTTTTTCCTCTTGCCTCATTGCGACTCTTGCATAGGATCCTTCTCTTTTTTGTTATTTTGTTTTGGTCTCCCATTTGTGTTTTGTGTTCTGTATTGGCGAGGTTTTTCTAATTTTTGCTAGTTTCTTCTGCGAAGCTTGTTTGGGTCTGTTTCCCCCCCCCCCCTCTTCTTCCTTCTCTTCTGGTTTCGTTTGGCTACGCAACGGGCATTCTCTTTCTCTCCGTCTCTCTCTCGTTCTTTCTTTCGTTTTCTCGCCTGCATTCCTTCTTCTCTCAACCCCTCCTTTTCTTTTCTTTGTCGCCTTTTTTATTGGGGGGCGGCGAGGGTTGTTTCTTCTTCACCCTGCAGCAGTTGTCTCTTCTGCAGCCGATAGTTATTGTCTGTCAATAGGTGCTGCTGGTGACTGACGTTAGGCTTTCTTTACTGGCTCTTCGCTTTTTTGTATTTTGTTTACATACTATTCCCGCATCTCTCTGTGATTGTCACGCCTGTCGTGATTGTTTTCAGGTCCAGCTTTCATTTGCCGCTGCTTGGCAAGCGCGCCTCTTGCTTGCCCGCCTTCCTTTTGGTGGATTCAGCATATTAGGGTTTCTCTCTCTCCTGGGCAGTGCTGCTATATTTCAGGCCGGAGACTCGGACAATCCAGCAGCCAGCAGGAACTTTTTGGTAAGTGTGCCGTGAACTGATCTTCTGCTCCCCTTCTTGTTCTTCACCTTGGTTGAGTTTATTACTTGGAAAAAAGTTGGTATTTTGTTGTGAGGCCTTCTCTGTAGGTGGTTCGCACCAAAATGGAGCGAATTCATTCATATATGGGAGTCTCTTTTGTTGTTGTTCTCTCTTTTTTGGGTTGAACTGTAAAGCTCAGTATGTGCCTCCTCTATGTCCATTATACTCTGCAGCATTGCACCTATGTCCAATAGCTAGCTCTTGGCTTTTCTGCGCAGTTGAACTTTATACACTGGTCTTCACTGACAACCTTGAAAAAGAGCAATTTTTTTTTTTGGTTGGTGACAAAGGTTTTGTTGATCTTTGCACTCATTTAGTTATTATGCCTCTTGAGTGCTTGTTGAGCTCATGGCTGAGTCTTCCACTTGCTCCCTATACCCTAAGTTGAGAGCTGATGAAGTCAGTGGGGAGTAATGACAGCTAGTCACTGCCATATCATGATGAAGGTGACATTCTGATACTTAGTGAGTGACTCTGACAAGGTCACGCTTGCTGTCATTCTTGTCATCTTTAAGTTCGGTTTTGGCTGGAACTGAGACTACATTCGTTTGGTTATGCTCCATGTTTTTTGTGGAGTTTCTCTCTGCAGTCACATTGGCATGTTTTGCATTCATTTTATCTTTGTTGTCTCTCAGGACTAATGCCTGGTTTTCTTTTCTAGATGTAATGCATGTCTTCCCTGTCTATACAAAGATATTTTTTGGTTACAATTGATGGGTGTGTATCTCGTCCATAGCAGATTCTTGGATTACAAAATATTCTGTCATCACTTTCGATCTCAAGGAAATACATTATGAGGCTCCCTATCAGGCATTTGAAAGGTGGGATTGAGTCTGATAATTGTGTTACTGTTTCTTTTTCATATGACTTTGAGGAGCTTGTGACTCCCTCTTCCTGTATTTCTAGTAGCCTCCACTTTTTAGAGTATCTTCAGATGTTGTGGCACAGAGTTTCTCTGGTGTTTGTGGAATTAAAGCATTTGGTGGAGATTGAGATGACCTAAGTCATGTATCTGAGAGCTTAATGCAGAGGTCTTCAATTCCCTTATTTGAGTAAAAATCTGGGTGTTTCGCAGTTCCAAACAGCAGTATTAAGATGACCGAACCATCTAAGGTGCTCCACATTCGCAATGTTGGCCCTGAAATTTCTGAGGTGAGTTCACTGTTGTTGATTAGCACTCATATGGTTGTGTAAAAACCTCATTTCCAACCTTTTAGCATGTTGAGCCAGGTGTTGTCAGCATTGCTCTGCATTTGATTCTAAAGAGGATGTGCTACATCATCAGCTTTAGGCTCAAACTCAAACCACTTCGAAAAATTGTTCACAATGCATGCAAAGGTGTTGCAGCTCTAGCAGGCATGTCTGCAGACATCAGTTGCATTTGGGTCAAAATTCTCACAATCCCCTGTCCATACTGCAGCATGACCTCCGCCAACTTGCTCAGTCATTTGGAAATGCACAGAAAATTGTGATGTTGCGGGCCAAGAATCAGGTATGATGTGTACCATATCTTGGAGTGGTCATGAGACAGTGTACAAGCATGGCACCTTGCAGACTCACATAATGATTGCCATGAAGGGAGAATTGTTATCCATAAGAGCTGACTTGGCTGAACCAGGTGGCCACAGAACTGTTGTGCTCTATGGATGAACACTTTCTATAATTTGGGAAGGAACTGGACCCCATGTTTGGTTTGAGGGTCAAGCATGGTTTGTTCTGATGTAAATTGTGTATCCTGTAGGCTCTTCTACAAATGCAGGATGTTCCTTCTGCGATCAATGTTATGCAGTACTACTCAACAGTCCAACCAAGTGTTCGGTAAGTTGTTATGGCAAGGTCTTTCAACTTACCTGTCTTTTGGTTTTTTGATATCTGTATATGCTCTTGGGACAAAGCCCTTCTATGTTGTCTTGGTGGCACTGGGGCTTTTGCTTCCATGGCTCAAGTGCATGAGTTCTCACTTGCCCTGGTTATGAGATAGTTTTTCCCATCATTTTTAACTCATCTGGTTCTTCTTGGGTTTCATTGGCAGGGGAAGAAATGTGTATTTGCAGTTCTCGTCTCACCAGGAGCTTACTACCATTGATCAACCAGGGCAGCCACGGCGGGTACCTGTAGAGCAGGTAAGATCCTTCTCCCTTCTAATCTTGACTCTTCGGTCTGGCAGTCTGGAGTTCAAAGCTTTCTGCTTGCTATCTTCCTCATGGTGGAAGCTTCCCGCTCTGCCTCTCTCTGTTTGCTTAGTTTCTTCCTTCACTCATCTCACTTCTTTCTTTTTTCTTTCTTTCTCTCCTCTTGGGGAAATTGTCTCTGCTTCTCTCTCTCCAGGAACTGCAGCCCAACCGTATCCTCTTAATAACTATTCACAATCCGCTCTATCCTATCACGGTGGATGTGCTGCACCAAGTGTTTTCCCCCCATGGCTTTGTCGAGAAGATCGTCACCTTCCAGAAGTCAGCTGGTCAGCTTTCAATTCTGTTTCTACTCTTCATTTCTCTCTCTGCTCCTCATTTCTGCCCATGCCTGGCTCTTCTACTTATCGGTCAGCCACAAGTTGGCACTCCTACATGAGGCAACTTCTCACACTTGTTGCACTGTAGCAACTCAGGAGATGTTTAGAGTCAAAGCTTGAGTGTGGCAATTGACCTCAACTATCCTTGTGAATGGTTATAGAATGCAGAACATAGCCCTCCACATTTCCCTTTTTTGGCAGAAAGCTTGCCCTGTCAGGTTATTGATGGACCTATTTTCTGACATAATTCTGACCTACATGAAATGGGGAACAAAATTTAAATGTTCCTGATGTGGATTATGTGTGTCAGCAGGTTCTAACAAAGTGAGTTTGTAATCATGTTGAACTCCCAATGTTTTCTTTGTGCAGGTCTTCAAGGGTTGCTGCAGTATGCATCACAGCTGAGTGCCACACAAGCCAGAAATACATTGCAGGTAAGTCATGCATTCAGGTCAACAAAGTGTAATCTACCTTTCCATTTTTGTTTGGATATAAACATGTCTCCAGCCATATCAAGCTTACCTTTTTGCTGGGTGTGATGTCAGGGTCGTAATATCTACGATGGCTGTTGCACCCTAGACATTCAGTACTCCAAGTAAGTTTTGCTTTGTGAATGTCCAGTGTATGCATTCTATGAAATCATTAGAGAGCAATTTTTGGGGTAAAAGTGTGGCCAATATGACACTCTTATGCAGATGGAGTTTATGGAAAACCATTATATCTTGGATCTAGTATATCCAGGCTGAGCTTCTGACATTTGTCAGATACAGCATTTGTAGGTTCAGGTTCTGTCATGAATATATGCTGATTGCAAAGCTCCTCCATCTTCCCTTTCATGTATTCAAATTACTCTGCTGACCTTCCTTTACATTGTCACTAGTCTTCAGGAGCTGCAGGTCAACTACAACAATGAGCGAACAAGGTATGTTTGTCTAAGTCCTTGTCTAAGATGCATCAGTGAGTCACATGTAAAGCCCGGCTAGCTATGGGAAGACTTGGCCTGCCCTCAGAAGGCACCTTAGCCTGAGCAGTTCACTGCTAATCTGGGCTACATCAGGTGGTTGATGTATCTATGTGTTTCAATTGGTCACAACCAGTAGTGGGAGATGGATGATAGGCTTGTCTCTCTCCATGGAAAGGTCTGTATAGAATGGCAGACTGTAGTGGGTTTCTTGTTTTTGTTGAAATTGATTGAGGTGGGGAGCCTTCAAAAGATGTTTCTCTTCTGCAGGGATTACACAAATGTAACATTACCCTCTGAGCACACAAGGGCGAGCAACCCTGGCAACAACAACATCGTGGTATCTTAACATCATCCTATTAAACCTCTTTCTTCTCTCTCTATTTTTGCTTCCTCTTTTCTTGTTTTTTAGTTTCTATTGGTTTGGGGTGTTTATTCTTTCTTTCCTTGGTCTCCTCTTTGTCTTTTAGGCTTCTTTGACCTAGCCAGCATTGTTCCTCAGTCATCCTGTTACTGCTAGTTTGTGGCAGAAACTGAGTAGGTTGGTTAATGAATGACATTGACCCCAACCCACTGCCAGGAGCTCCTGAAATCAGTGGGATTTTATCATAGCCAGTTGCTATTCTAAATGGTACTGTTGAAGGTCTCTGAAATGTGTGTGCAACTGTCACTGTTGTTCAATCTGCTCCTAGTTTTGTTTTTGTTTTCTCTGTCTTCCAGTGTTTGGTTTCCTCTTTTTCCTGTTTATTGATATGTTTCCAGATCTGAATTCTCTTTATGTCTTATTGGGTCATCTTTCGATCTTATTCAGGTTGAGTTCTCAGTGCCTCTGAAGTTATATGTAGAAGTGTGTCTGTGTTTTGATTCTGCAGGCAAACTAGAACATACTCCAATAGTGCTCTGCTTTGTATACTTCCTTGCTTTTTGTTATATTGAATTGGTTGAATGAGTTGTCTCTTTTACCTGCCTATAGTTCTCAGATTGCTAGATGATTGCATCGTTCTGTTCTGAGATTTTTGCATTCTTTCCTTCTTGGAAAATTTCTAATCACTCTAGATGCCACAGGCAGACCAATGAAAATGACTGTTCTCAGTATGATCTGTGTTTTGTGTAATAGGGAGTTTCCATGCTGCAGTCAACCCTCTTTGGGGATAGTGCCAACCTCTATAACTTACAGACAGGTCCCAGATCCGGTATGTTGCTACTTCAGAGGTCAGAGGTCATCTTGTATGGTTCCTGATTCATCAAATCTTGTGTAGCTTTAAAGCAGCTTATGGTAACCAGATCTTGACTTGTGTTGACATGGGATCAATTGTCTTTTGAACAGGTTTGGTTGTGTTTTTTGCTGTTTTTTCTCTTTTCTTTAGGATTGGGTTTTTTCTTTTTCATGCTGCTGATTGGTTTTTGTTATGCTGTCAGATATGAAATATCTATGACCTTTATTATTGGGTCAGATCTTAGTTCTGTTCAGATTACCTTGAATCATAAGCATGAAGAATTCTCAGTACTTCTGAAGATATTGCCTTTTGAACAGGTTTCCAGCAGCCAGCAGGTGCTCAACTTGGACTCAATTCATATCAGGTGTGCTTCACATAGATTGAGGAGGTTTTCTCATGACTCAGAAAGTGCAGCTTTCCCATGCTAGGGTCTGCAGTTTAGAGTAGTCTGGGAATTTGATGGTATGGAAGCAACTGTTCACTTTCAGGGTTTTTCTGGTGGAGTGTCAGGTCCAAATGGGTAGTCAATCTGCGGCAACAGCAGCCTTTGGGGGGGTTCTTCCTCCGGGTATCACTGGCACCAATGATAGATGCACGCTTCTTGCTTCAAATCTTGCCCCTGAGGTGAAAGTTCCACTATCTTTTTATTGTACTTAGCTTCTTCTCAGAGTAGTTAGGCAATTGCCAGTGTTGCCATTAAAAAGATGTGTTCAGGGTGCAAGGGGCCCTACTTCTACCCTCAATATAGGCCTCTCTCTGCCTTAGGATTAAATGCTTGCTTCTTATTAGCTGAATCTATTTTGAGTGTAATCGACATCACAGCCAAGTTGTCCCATTGCTTCCAGAAATGCAACAGAAACTAAGGGCACACTGATTTTAAGTATGATGGTTTGCCTGAAATTTTGGGTATGTTGTTATTGAGCTATGTACACCCACTGTCAGGAGCTGATGAAGTCACTGGGTACTCATGGCACTCTCACTGCTATTCATGATGAAGGTGATGGTCTGACACTTTATGAGCAACTCTCATAAGGTTACGACTGCACTCATTGTCATGTTACCTTCAATTTTTTGTTGTGGAGATTTCTCTGTAATTTTGTATATATATACTTGTTTGCACAACATTTGGCTTTGTCTGCTTATCAACACCCACTGTTGGAAGGAGATGAAAAGTCGGTGTAAAGTTACTGCAGCTAGTCAGTGCTATTAGAGATGAAGGTGATGGTCTGATACTTTGTGAGTAATACTCATAATGTGATTGCTATCATTCTTGTCATGTTAGTTTCATCTCTGCTGGAACTGACTTAACGGTTACCTTGAAAGTGTTATTGCGGAGTGGAGTTTTCTCCAGAGTCTTATGGATGTCATGTTAAAATTGTTGACTGCACTCAGTCACAAGGATGTGGATCAGTCCAATGAAAAAAGCAAAGTAAACCTACTGCTGTGAAATGTCTGACAAAGCTGTAGGAGGGGCTTGCTGTTTCTGTTGCTGCACATTGCTGAGGCTCTGACTGTCTTCATCTGCAGGAAGTAGATGCTGATAAACTTTTCAATCTCTTTTCCAACTATGGCAACATTACTCGCATAAAGATATTGCACAACAAGCCAGATCATGCTCTTATCCAGATGGGGGATGGCTTTCAAGCAGAACTTGCTTTCAACTACCTTAAGGTGTGTTAAGTCAATAATATCCGCTCACACTGTCATGAAAATATTGTCTGTGATGGTCTCTCTTCCTATGGTCCATCACCAGGAGGCTACTTCAAGCAGTGTCCTTTCTGTTGCTTTTTCTGACCAAAATCATTGTGCATGTACTAATGTGTTGAAGTTTTATTGTATTCTAAATGTAGGGTGTCACTTTGTTTGGGAAGCGAATGGATGTCAACTTCTCCAAGCATGCACAAATTAACCCCTCTCCAGATACCTCAGACTTTTCCTCCTCACCTCTTAACCGATTCAACCGCAATGCTGCAAAGAACTACCGTTACTGCTGTACACCAACCAAAATGATTCATGTCTCAAGTCTACCTGCAGATGTTACAGTGGAAGATATCACCACACACCTGTCAGCACATGGTACCATTCTCAATGTCAAGATCTTTGAATCAAATGGGAAAAAGCAGGCTTTGGTACACTTTGAGAATGAGGAGCAGGCCACAGAAGCTCTAGTCTGTAAGCATGCTAGTCAGATGCGGAATAACACTATCCGCCTTGCTTTCTCAAAGCTGCCTGCACTGTAGTAATTCTCTCTCTTCCATGGGAGTTCACATCAAAATTTTGTTGGTTTATGAAACTTCCACCATTTGTCAGTCTCATGCCTGCTGATTCACCAATGCACTTGTTTCTGTTGGTGCTTTCTCTGGGTGAGGTCTGCAGTGGTATATCCTACTTACCTGCTTTGTCCCCACATGAGATGAATTTTCCTTTTTTGGGAAGCAACTTAGGACTTGTCTAAGCTTTTATGGGCACCTCAGTCTCAGTAAGCCTGTTTCCTGTACTCAGAGAACCAATGAACACTAGTGTAACAGCTTTTTCAAACTCAGCAGTTTTGAAGTTGGTAGTATGTATAAAGTAATTGATTGGTAGTGTGGCTATTCTTGTTTTGCTCAAGTTTTAGGTATTTCTCATTTTCTTCCGCAGGACCACAGTGGATATCTGATTGTGTATAGACTACTAAATTTCCAGGTCCAAGTCAATCGCCCATTTGCTCACGTTGCCAGTTAGAACCACTCTATCTGTGAGGGGCATATTCATCACTTATGTTTAGGGTAAAGCCCAAGGGCTTTACTGGAATAAGGGCTGATGTGAGGCAGAGCTGAGTGTGAGCTTGATTCTGGTTAAGTGCATGGCCAAGCATAAGGACCTCCTTGGATATTTTTCTGTGTTTTTCCAGTGATGCCCTCAGATTACACTAAAAAAGTCCAAGTTCTTTAAGCACATGTGCTGTGAGGATTTGTGTATTCCTCTTCGGTTTCTTGGCAAATATGGATGTTTGGCAAGACCTTTTTAGTATGGAATTAAGTAATTTGCACAATTGGAAGCTCGAAGGTGATAAAACTCTGGCTAACAGAAGTTGAAATTGAGAGAATTGAGGTGACCAGCCCAGGATTAAGGGTTCAACATTCTGTTATGTTGATTATCAATGCATGGGGTTGTATTGACAGTGATCTTGGATTAAGCCTTATCTTTGGTTTTTTTAAGGTGCAGTATGTCAAAGTCTATGAAAGTCTTTTTGGAAAGACCTTGGATAGATTCAAGTTGTGAGCCAAATTATTTGAAAAATACATGTTCATTTACAATAAATTCAATATCTATTTGAGTTTTAGTTCTTGTTCACACCTACTGTTCACAAAAAAAGTATAATATTATGTTCAACATTGATATTCACAAATTTTCTAAACCTTTTATCTAACCACATGTTGCAATTATTTTATACATCATGATACTTCTATGTCAATTAACCTTATAATTTACTAATATGCTTGCAAGAGTTCACATTTGAAAATTCCATAATTGTACTTTCTTAAAAATATCCAAATATTATGATTTCAATTATGTCAACTCTTACTCTCATTATTTATATCTATAGTGTATACATTGTAAAGTCTATATAATAATAAAAATATTGTTTGTAATCTTATGCTTTTCATAACTACCTTCCTAGGGGCACATCTCTTGTAATCAATGTGGAGTATTGTTAAGATGAGAAGAGCGCACACAAAATATTAACACCATAGTTCCTACACCATTGTATCTAAATTGGGGCAGATGTTTTGTGGAGAGGTAATCAATCTCTTGACACAAACATTCCATGATTACTCCATGAGAGGTCTTGAGTGTAGATTGATGAGAAGTTTCTTGGCTTTAGAAACACAAAGATTCATGGTTTGTTCCAACACCACCATATTTGAAATTATGGTAGATTATTGTTGAAAGGTATTATTTTCTCAATCTCTTAACATAAGCATTCCATGTATACAAAGAAATCTTGGATGCAAATTAATGAGAAATTTTGTAGCTTCAGAAACATGAGGATTTACAAAACTTGAAGCATTAAAGTGTATAGTTTGAGGTCTGACATAGAAAACTTTATGAAAGAGGAAAGGATAGTTTTTTTCTCACCATGAAAGTTGAAGCAAAACAATAGTTGAAGGATTAATCAATTGTTCTCAAAGGGATAGAGAAAAAAACTAGCACTTGATTTTGTGGCAAGGTCACACAATTGTCGTTTCAATTTTCCTTTGGTTGTTTTATGGTTTACACGCAATGGTTTGCATAAATTGGAAAATATTCATGAAGGTGGAATAGGGTTATGATAACATCCAAAATGTTGATTTGCATTCCATTGAAAACTTGTTTTTGCCATTTAACACTCATTATCAGTATTGTATTCCACCTTTTTCAAGCAATCACTAATAATAACTTTGATGAATGCAAAGAAATCTCCATACTCATCTAAGGCTTTTCTCTTTAAGTCAAAGAAATGTTCTAAATAAATCTTGGCCCTTTCATTGAAAACTTGAAAGTTGTTGTGAAGACTTAAGGTGGAAACATTAAGAGTTAAAGTGATTGGGTTTTGGTGCCAAAAAGAAGATCTCCACAATCAATTGAAGTTTTTATTGCCAAAAAAAAAACAATTGGAAGAATTTTTTAAAAAAAGGTTTGCATTAAAAATAATAAAAGACAATAATTGCATGAAACTTTTAATATCATAATATGTATCTTTCAACATCGAGGAGATATTGTATGCAATATTTATCATATATTCCATAGTAGTTGACATCATGTGAAAGTGCATAGATTAGCAATGAATATTATGGTGTGAAATATTTCATACAAGTAGAAATATTTTGTCTAGATCAAGGGACCATCAAAATTGATGGTCACTGAAATTTGATTAGGTATCCAATGTCTTTGTTTGGTGCACGATAACACATGTGTAAAATTCTTTCATTTTTGTACATGGTGAAAGCGTCCATGATTTATTTATTTTTGCGCATTGAAAATGATGAAAGGATGTGGCTTGTCAATCTTAAAAACAAGAAAGCAAGAGAAGGAGGACACTAAAAAAAAGGAGTAGTAGGTAATGTGCACTATGACAGAAATTTGTCATCATGCCTTGGAAAAATAATGTTGTCAATTTGTTGATGTGTTCTTTGCTAAACTAGGCTTTCTCTATTTAGAAAATGATTCATTGTGTTATTTAAACTACACATTGTTAAACTTGTAATGCTAGCTAGGGAGTGGGAAAGAATGTTAATTATTGTTTTGGTGTTATCGTAGAGCTAGATAAGGGATCGAATTGAGAAAGTTTGAAGAAGCTCAAACACTTCTTTGGAATTTACCTCATGCAAGTGCAAGGATACATAGATTTGTGGAAGCAAAAGTCAAGTATGTGTAGGGTATGTTCATGTTACCAAAATCAAACATTTTTTTTTCATGTATGTGCAAATAGAGCAAATGAATTAAGAAAGTGTGGAGCAGTGAAAGCTTCATTGGTGTGAAAGTCATTTTTTTCCTATGCTTGAGTGAGGAAGTTGCAAAGGAGTTGGAAAGTTCATATTGTGTGTGTGTGTGTGAGCAAACGTGAATAATAGTTGTACATTTTTGTGCGAGATTTCAAAATTCAATGAGACAGATTGATGAAAGCACATTTTTCCCCATGATCTCCTCTTAAATATTTTAATTGATCCCATATTGGGTATGTTTAAAAATAGTTCAAAACAAAAGATGATTCATAGAATTAAGCCCAAAATGAAGCTTGAAGTAAGGATTACTACTTTAAAGATAACTATAAAGGACAACCCAATAAGGCCTATTCCACTTAGTAACACATCAAGCCCAAAAGCATGAAGTGCTACTTTATCAAGTGGGGAAGGTTTCAACCCATGTTTCAAAGTGAAATTAATGTTCCCCCACCATTGATTCACATCAAAAGTGAAATTGGCAAACCACAAATGAAACTTATAGATTACCACTAGTGGAGAGTTGTAATTTTGCAAAGTTTTTGTAACTTTGCTCTTCTAAAAACTTTAAATTTTGGAGGGAATAATGTTTTTGGATAAAATATCTACATTTCCTAATTGAAATGGATTTTTCTTACAAATGAATTATAAATTTTGAAGACAACAATAAATTTTAATGTTCCATTAAAATTCAAGAATTAGTCTTTAGACTCAGTTTATGTTTTTCAGTTTCAATTTCCATTGCACAACAATTTGATTTTTTAGGTATAAGTACTGTAAAACGTGAGGTGCAATTCATTAATCCCCATTCACTAGACCAATGAATTCACTACTTCCAACTAGTCCATGTTTACTAAGACCGATAAATTCACTCAAAATCCAATGGTGTACAGAGACATCTTTTGTTGTGTTCATCTCTTTGCTTAGAACCTCCTCTTTGATGTTTATGGGTGTTGTCTTTTTTGTTAAAACCTACTTTCTAGAAATAGTGGTCTATAAAATGAGATATGACAATTGAGTAATTATGTTTTCTTGAGACTTTGTGTATTGGAACTAGGTGGGATGCATTACGTGATTCAATGGTTGTATGTTTTGCTATGTTTGAAAATGTTCAATCATCTTGGATGTGAAATCTCATTGAGGTGTGGACAAGTAACTAGAAACATCACATGCCTTTTTTTTTGTGATTGTAATTTTTTATTATTCATTTTTTCCATTACATTTCTCCAAAATAGCTTTATTATTTGATGAAAACAATAATGTGATATTTTACCTATAACTTTCATCCATGCATAAATGCACAAATGGGGAAAACATGGCAATCCCATTTGCATGAAAATGATGGAATGTGTAAATTTCACATAGCATTATGTGCAAATAATCCTTTTGCAATTGGTGGCTTCTTTTGCACAAAGGAATCCCATAATTATCCCATTTTTTTAGCATGTGTCCATGCGTAAGTAAATTTCTTTCTTGGTCCATAGTAACATGAAGGATAGGTCCACCAACAACAATAAAAATAAGTTAAAGCTTTAAATAACATGAAACTGAGTGTGGACTTTTAAATGTGCACAATATGTAATGTTATCCAAAACATAAGACATGTACAAAAATATGATTGGCTTTGATTGGCTGGTTACAAAAATGTTGCCATGTGATGACATTTGAATGGTCTTCATCCTACATTGTTCAAAATTCCTAGGGAGGTCACTTTCATTTTATTCCAAATGGTGTGCCAAAAAAAAAGGTGCAACATATTGAAATATAAATAGAATTAATTTAAATATAAATAGGGTGCTTACAATGCATTATGGAAATATACAAAGAATGACCTACCCAAGTTAGAATTTCATGTTTATGCATGGGGATGGGAAAACAACTTGCATAGTATTTTGGGTGTGGTAGACATAGCAGAAGCCCACATATTGGGTGTGTGTAGATATGTTTTAAAAACCTTGGGCTCTATGTTGCTACCCACTACTAGTGACGATTTTTTTTCTTATTATGTTCCCATATGATTATCAATAATTCTTCATTATTTATGTCAATGTCAAATTTAATTTCAATTAATATAAATATCATTGACATGGTACATGTTGATTTGCCTTTTCATATCCATTTTGGTGAGTAAAAAAGGGTGAAATAGTCATAAGGATAAGAGGTAGTTATTAGGAAAACAATGAGGTAGTTGTAAGGATAAAAGGTATTTATTAGGAATAAGTGAGGTAATTACACTTGGAAATGAAGTAGTTGTATTTGGAAATGTCTCTAGAATTGTCTAAGGACAATCATATAAAGGATTATGCAAAATCACTAGGGAGCCTCCGAAAGATTATTAAAAACCACCCATATATCAGTTCCCTAATCTCATCATTACACTCCCACATGTCAATGATTACATCCTTAGTCAAAACATTAGTTCATTATCAATGCAAAAAATATCTTCATCACACCCAAGAAAAACCCATTTATGACCTTTTTGTTCTTAGGTGGGTAAATATAGTTATTTTTGCCCATTTGCATACCAATGAGAGAAGAAGAATTCACATAATTGAAGCATCATGTTTTGAGAACTCTTGGTACTATTTTTGGAGCCAAAATTTATGTCTAAATTCATGTATGTTCCATATCAATTTTTTTTACAATGATGATGGAGATTTGGAGGGTTGAATTTGGGTAAGCATTGTCATCATACATCAATATCCTACTAGTTAAATACTTACCTAGACCTTCCAAAAGCTTCTTCAATGATTGCATGAATTGTGATTTTCCAAGAAAAATCCATAGGCCAAGTGTGTTATATCTAAGTCCAATAAGCTCAACATAGAACTAGGTATATTTTAGCCATGGAAGTTTTCCATTCCATCTCCAAACAATAGAAAATTCACGTCATAAATGCAATATATAAATAGACCTAGTTATAAGACCTATAACATGTTCCAATTCTTGACCAAATTTTGATCATACAATTAAAGCTTGATGACACTCACAAGTACCAAGAACATAGACATCATAACCAATTGTCAAATAATATGTATACATAACATATATTGGTACCAAGTTAATTTTTTTAAGCAATAGAAAGAATAAAAATTTATGCATAGAAGAAATAATATGTGTATGTAAGAAATTGGCTTTGACTAAAACCATGGAAAATAAAACCATGAAAGTCATTAAACTAGTGCTCATAGCACAAATGGCAAAGACCACTATGGCCATGGGCACCAATAAACATATTGAACAATGAAAGTTTCATTATCAATTCAAATTAATTATTTTCATACTTAACCAATTTGTTAAGTTTAATATATTTTGGGGCTATGATGCAATAAAATGTGACACATTCACAAGTATGTTCACTTCTCATTAATTATGGAATTTGTAGGAGGCTAGGAGGTTGTACCTCGATTTTTAAAAACCAACATTTGACTAATCAACAAATGAAGGAGATTGTAATGGGATGAAGATCATATATATCCATGAACTAGAAAACAATTGCAATAGTATGTGACATAGGGTCAACAAATTAGAAAATCACAACAAATCACTACACTTTACCATATATGTCATTATCCTATAATTAATCATACACAAATACCATTTTAGCAAATGTTGCTCCAAAGTTTTATATGTTTGCTTACACAACCACATTGTGGTAGACAAGTGTGATGTTCGTTCTTGAATAATCATAACATGCATGCAAGGTTTGAAACGTCACTTTAACATCATTGCAAAATTACCAAGTGCCTTGGTGCCTAAGAATATAAATTTAATGTTAGCAACTTTTTGGGGTTCATAAAATAAATCTTATTGGGACATGACATAACTTTAGGAAAGCTAGAAATCCTTTATTCTATCTTTGAATCCTTAAAGGTCAAAATTGTTGAGCATTTTGAAATAATATCATGAGATTAATCATCATCAATGTATGATTTGACATTATATCTATTGTTTTTGAAATTTGCAAGAAAATGAAACCATTCTCACGGAGGTTTTGTGCAAGGAGTGGACATCTAATCTTGTAACTTGATTGATCTTGATACCCACCGATTACCAACTTTACCAATCTTCCAATGTGCATTACAAGACATTAATTTCATCTTAAATGGAAAAGGTGATTTGAATATGGCCACTCCCACTACAAGGAAAAGGCCAATATGTGACCACACATTTACAACTACCTGCAACTATTTGGTCTTTGCAACTAAATTTTTGTTATTTACAACTATTGTGACATCGTGCTGACATCAGTCAAGTCATCTTCGACTAACCTGCGACTAGTTTGCGACTAATTTTATTTTCATCTATATATGGGTTGGATTTATCATCCAAGAGAAGCCATTTAAAGTCCCATTTAGTCGTAAGCGAAATGGTGCTTAGTCATAGTTGGCGTATGTCTATATGTAAAATATCGTATTGTATGGTTTTTTAATGAGAGTGTTATACAAAGGTGTAAAATACAAATTTGTACATATTCATAATTA
>Ga0116227_10005985_pt1 | contig 25053 bp, 8 predicted proteins | sample S1TSphgellanicum_FD_89693 | JGI IMG/M metagenome (GOLD analysis project Ga0116227, IMG submission 89693) | Host-associated microbial communities from peat moss isolated from Minnesota, USA - S1T2_Fb - Sphagnum magellanicum MG | ecosystem: Host-associated > Plants > Peat moss > Unclassified... | reverse complement strand
TTTTTTTTTCCTGCAATGAGCCAATTTTATTGGCCCCGCACCAAAAAAAGTTGAAACTATGGAGGCTCTCCAAAATAGAAGATCCTATGGAAAGATGGAGTGCCTCCCCCTTTGGGAAGGGGAGGACTTTGGGCAAGCATATGGGATTCAAGCAAGGTGCTATTGGGAACACCCTTGGGGAACACATGGAGAACTTAGGGAAAATATTGACAACCCTTTGAGAACTTGAAGGGAACATGTTGGGAACAAAGAAAAAATGAAAAAACTCCTCCCCCTCCCCCCCAACACCACCCAAAACTTAAAAGGAAAAAAAACAAGGCATTTTGAGTGCATGCAGAGCCTTCCCATTGGCTGCATGAAATTTCTATTTCCAAAAACTGTTTGTCACCATTTTTGGCTAATACCCCCCATTATAATACCCCCATTAGCTAATACCCCCATTATAAACTGGGGGTACTTATTTACTATTTTATTGGTATCTATAAGGACGGGAACTTGGGGGGGGGGGATTAAAATGATGGGGTGCGGGGATTAAAGGCAAGGGGAGAGAGAAGAACTATATTAAACAAGCTAGTCAACCAAGTGGTGATTTTCTTTCTCTATGGGTTGGAACAAGCAAGTGGTGTATTGTTTGTTGACGACGCAACTGGCGTGTCATCATGAATCAATAATCTCGGGGGCAACAACAAGCATATAGTGTCACAAAAAAATTGTCACCAAAAAATTGTTTCCACATGTGGAACTCGCCGCCCCCGTGAACAAGGAAGGATTGGGTGTGGGTGTGTGTGTGTGTGTATACGTCGGACATGTGAAAAAAGACGGGGCATTGGATGGATGGATGTATGGATGGATGGATGTGTGTCGGACATGCAAGTGTCCAACAAAACAAGCAAAATAAAGTAATGTTATGTTAGGTGGTAATAAGAGATTCGCAATCAGCAGAAATGGTGGGGCCCCTAGTCCAAAAGCTTAGGGTAGGTAATGACCTGTAAATGGGCTGGTCTCATGGGAATGAGGTGAGTGAGCCCAGTCCGGGGACTTCAATTTCCAGAACCGCCCCCCCCCCAATTGGAGATCCTTACTCAGGCTGGTAGACTTTCAGGCAGCTGTGATTTTGTTTGAGACCGAGAGGAGGCAAGGGTGCCCTCCCTCTGCATCAGCATTTTTTTTTACTTGCAAAAAAGGGAAATTTAAAAAAAAAAAAAAAAAAAGTGATTTTGGAGGTTTTTAGTGACTAGAAGTGACAGGAAAAAACAAAAAAGAATTCTGCCGGTGCTTTACATAAGATGGAAGGAGGTTAGTGAGGGGGAAGTGGAGGGGTTCAGCTACATTGGTACCATATCAAAAATCCCAAAATTCATTTTAATTATTTATAAATGTTATAAATATCTCATGTTTAGACTAAATCTGGGTCTTTGAGTTCAAATTTAACATTTTTTGGTCTTAAATGTTCACTAAGAGGCCTCACTCAAAAAGGTTAAGGTACCACCAACATGGGTGCTGGTTCACCCTGGCCATGGAGGGGTAGGGGGGGGCCTATGAACTCGGCCATGCCATGGAAGTAGTTTTCATTTGGTCTCACATCTTGGGGCCAGAGTCATCCTCCAAGGCACCATGGAGGATGGATGATGTGTGGACCAGAAACACTTTCTCATTGTATTCCTATTTGTCCCAATGTAACAGTCCCATTGCTAATCATGGTAGTAGTTAGCTCCATACCATACATCCACGTGTACATATGTAATAGTCAACAAGCGCCTTACCTACTTACCTACCTATAAGTTTTTTGTAAAACACTTACATTCCCTATTTATTTAGGTATGGTACTTATCCACTTACACAGGTATTGATCCTGGCAAGGAAAGGTGAGGGAGTAAGAAAGGGTCTTTTTTTCTATTAGGCTGTTGTGATCACAACACATTACCATCACAACATTGTGTGTATGAACAGAACAGCCAGATCGAAGAAAGCCAGTGAGTGACATAGGGCCTTGTTTCTTGTTGCAAGGACAGTCTCTTTCTGCAAGCAAGTACATTGAAAATATGTAATTTCTTTTTAAGAACACATGTTTTCATGAAAAAAGGGCAAATGTCATTCTGTGATTAGTCACAACTTGATCAGCTTTCAATTGGTCAATGGTTGATTGATAAAGCTATGAGATGACTGTGAGCTCAGCTAGGTGGAAAAAAACATAATGGTATCCTGCTCTCATCACAAAATGTGTGATCACAACAACCTAATGGAAAGATATCCTAAAAAGGGTGGTGAAATTGCCACCATGCCATGGAAGTAAGCATCTCAGCCATGTGTGAACACTTCCGTGTTCCCACGTGTCTTGTGTGTTGTGGTTTTGTGATCAGTAGAGATGTCCGTCATCTCCAACTATCTACGGCCGAAGATGACTTGGTGAGATTTGATCCAACGGCCCGGAGTAGTATTATGGTTATGGTTTTTCAAAGGACTAGTGGCGGTATTCAGACTGGGCTTGCGTGGTGGGTTTATTTGGTGCCACGTATGTCATATTGGGTGTTTAGGGTTCATTAGGATGTTTGAGGCCTTTTGTTTTCACTCTCAGTTTTGGCTGACTTTATGGATAACTTTTATTGTCTCTACTTGAAAAAGGAGAGACTATGGAACAATGTAGTTCTAAACCCTAAACCCTAGTCCGACATTTTGAGGAATTGTTCACCAGTTGTGATGTGTTACGGACGAGAAGTAGAACCATGAGTTCCATTTTTTGGGAACTTAATTAAAACATTACTTTACGTACTACTTTGCTTGAAGATCATCACCTTTTTCTTTTCTTTTCTCTTTTCTTCTTGCAACATTATCATAATAATACCTTGGCAGCTTTGGACATTATCATAGCCCAGGGTCAATTTTCACATATACAAAATGAATAAATTTTTTTTCAAATTTGATTTTTTTACTAAATTTGAAATTATTATTATTTTATAATCTACAGTGATATTGTCATATGAGGAGTGAAATTATTCATATTGTAACTTGTGATAATAATGATGGTTTTCAACACCTCAGCTTTCATATTTTCACCAAAATTTGTTTCATTAGTTTAAAAAGATTATTTAGTGAAGGAACTGACCCCAAGGTAGAGTAACTCTATTATTTTTAGAAATTTTCAAAAATATATATATGGATAATTGAAAATCTTTTGGACTATTCAACAATATTTTATCTTTGGACAGGTAATTTTCAAAATCAAATTTTTATTATTTTTTTAGAGATTTTTTTTTCCCCTCATAAGGAGCCATTTGATTGACCCATTGCCAATATTTTGGAACATCAGGCACTCCCCTCAACATCTATCTAGTAAGAAAGGTAGATTGTTTGTTTTGTTTGTCACATTGAGATCTCCCAAACCATGGCATCTCCAGCTTCACTTTTAGTACCATTATAAAGCCCTTCATGAATAAGGGTGTACTGAGTTGATTTCACAATGTTTCCACCTACGGTGAAAAAGTTATTGAATATTGACCATTTTTACAATGAAAATTCACTTACATCAAAATTAAAAACTAAAGGGGAATTTGGGTGCTCTTGGTATTGTCAAAAACCCCTTGATGAGGAAGATTATATGAAGGCAATTTGGCAATGTTTAGAGTTAAGGTATGGGAGATATTGAATTTTGAATAGTTTTTTGTCATGGGAAATTCAATTACGTTACAAAAAATGATTTTGAAAAAAAAAATAGTTGGATAATTAATTCACACTTGGGTTAAATGGCACATGTTACACACTAGTTTATCTATGAAGGTTGGCAATTTGTTTGTTTTGTTTTTCACTTTGAGGTCTCCCAAACCATGATATGTCTTGTCACATTCTTGGTACCGTTGGAAAGCCCTTGATGAATAGGGGTGCATCCAGTTGGTTTTATAATGTTTCCACCTATGGTGGACAAGTTATTGAATATTTAACAATTTTTCTATTGAAATTTTATTTAAATCAAAACCAAAAAATATGGGGGAATTTGGGCATTCTCTAGTATTATTACAAAGCTCTTAGCGATTAGAATTTAATACAGGTGATGTTTTAAAAATTAGACATAAGATGCTAGAGATGCTGAATTTTGAGAAGTTTTTTGTCATTGAAAATTTTATTTAGTTAGGAAAAATGATTTTGAAAGGAAAAAATAGTTGAACAACTAATTCACACTTGAGAGTCAACATCACAAGTTACATTAGTCTATTTATGAAGGAAGGTGCACATTGAGATTCCCAAATCAGGGTGCGGATCGTCACTCTTAGGACTATTGTAGAAAACTTTTTCAGGTTCGGTATTAATGTGCTGAATAATTAATATAATTTGAAGATTCTAATTTGGCACTTGATTTTGAAATTTTCATTATATGAACAATAAATTCAATAATGTTGTTATTCTTTTCATTCTATTGTGCTTTTGGTTAGACTAATGAAAGGATTTCTTATTTCAGTGAACTGGTTGTGGGTTTGAATCTGACCTCCTTGATTGAATTTTCAACATTCAGTGCTGTTTTTTCTGAAAAAATCGGCAAAAGTGAAAATAATATAATTTATGCTGAACTTGAAAAAGCTACCATGGTGTTGAAAAACCCTCAATGAATAGGGGTGCACCAAGTTTGGTTTCATAATGTTTTGACATGCCATGAAAAAGTCATATGGAATATTGAACAATGTTTTCATTTTAAATTCATTCAAATCACAACTAAAAATTATAGAGGAATTTAGGCATTCTGTTGATATTGTGGGAAAGCCCTACTCACTTAGTGAAAGCCCTACTTCACTTTAATAACGCTGATTTGAAAATTTTAAAACCTAAAATGTGAAAAATATAGAATTTTGAGTAGCCTTTGCCATCAAAAAATTGAATTGAATTACCAGAAAACGATTTTGGAAGGAAAAATATAGCTAGGTAATCACTTCACAATTGGTCCAATAGCATAGGCTACCCTAATAGGAGCCTAAATATGCTTCTCTCCCCCAAAATAGAAGCATGAGCTTCCCTATGCTTCCTTGTGAGCCACCTTTACAACTTATACACTTGGAAGTTGAACAACAACTAAATAATTTTGGAATAAAAAAGATCACATTGGGAACTTGAGGAACATTTTGGGAACCTCATGGGAACACCTTGGGAACTTGATGGGAACTCTAGATGAAGCGATTGTTTTGTGTATGCACACTTTGTAAACATTTCAAGACCCTCACTTACTCCTCTTTGTTGTAAGTTCTTCCCCTTCGATGCAACAAGTTGTTGAGCGAATCCTCCACCCACGTAACCCATCAGTCCCAAGAGCCACTTATACGGTAACCGTAGGGACCACAAAATGTTCACTCAAATTTGCGACTATTCACTTGACTCTTTCTAGAAATTGGATACCCTAACTAGACTTTGCTATCTTCTTGTTGTCCCAATTAGGGTCACATGCTTTTGTACATTCGCCCTTTATCTTGGGGGTTTGGGTAAGGACACTTTCTCATACTACTATTTTTTTTTGTATTTTTTCTCTTTTTGCGATGTCGTTCTTGGCCAACCAACCTTGCATTGTCAAGAAGCCCTTTCTGAAAATCATTTTTTAAAAAATTTACAACATTTTTTTTTGATATTGTGTCATTGGCTAGCATCTTAGGAGGGATTTAGCATTAAATGAGCATGTTTAAATTTTTTTTATTGGTTATAAAAATTCTACCAAGCTAAAATTAGAGTCCAAATGTGGTGAAAAAAATTCTTTTTTTTCCTCCAAATTTTGGGAATATTGTGACAGATTTTTTTAAATTTTTTTTCACATTTTGGTGAAGTTTCACACCCAAAAAAACACTAGTGGGGACTCATGTTCTATGAATGGTCCATAAAAATAGAGGGTTTGAAAAAAATTAGAATTGCAAAGAGAATGAAATAAGGTGTGGGAAGGTAACCTTGGATGAGTTCAAACTTATGAGAATCATTTTTGAAAATGATTCCTTTCTAACACACGGCGAATTAAATAATCCAAAATTTCACATAGCATTCAAAATATAAGGGATGAAACTTATAGATCTTGGGTTAAGATCACCCACATGTTTAAAGTTTGATCTTTATGTGGACTAAACCCAATGGGGGAGCTCATCACACTTTCTTTGAACTTTTTTAAGGTTTGATTTTTATTCAATTTACATGGAATGAAAAAAAGTTATTCACACCTTTTGTTTAAGGTTTGATCTTTATGTGAATTACACGGAATGAAAAAATTTCATCACAAGCACTTAAAAACTTTGTGTTATGAATATCACTCATCAAATAGACATAAGTTTTTTCTTTTTAAACTCCTCCACAACAAAACCACACATAAATTTATTGCATCATAAGTTTGTTATACATAAAGGGCATGTTACAAGAGTTGATGATAAACTAACAACATGGAAATGTGAAAATTGAGATTGAACTCAAAATTCCACCCATTACTCAAATATTTAAAGGGAAAGTGAATGAGTTATTTACCTTTTTCATCTAAATCTAATTGATATTATCATACATTAATTTTAAGCCAAGCAATATGTTATGCCACCTACTAGTCTTTTACAACATTCATCCTTTTCATGGAAGAATTTTTATATTATTTGATGTTTTTTTCCATATTTAATTTAGCGTTTTGTCCCAATTGAAATCAAATTAATGAACTTGTATTTATTCTTAACCTAAAATAGTGTGATTATCATTACTTATGTATTTACCTATATAACCAATTTTGGGGTTGTAATCGTTTACATATGAATTTTTTTGTGTAACAAATATTTATTTTATTTCAAAACAATAGTCATGAACAGTATTATGCAAAGAAAATAAAAAAGGTTAATAATAGAATGGGAGATGTCAATTTAAAATTATTTTTTGTCAACCCATGTCTCAATCTTAATGAAAATTGGTCCAACTTCCTCTCTTTTTGTTTTCCCTTTTTCTTCATAAATTAAGAAGGCAAAAATTCCTTTTAAGAAAAAAATCAAACTTAAGAAAGTTTGAAAGGGCCATTCATGGTTTTTTTCTTTATGTTTCAAAGAAGATGAAAAGATTGGGAATCCCTAAAGTTTAGGGTAGAGGTTTCCTGATTTCTTTGGAAAATGGGGTGGACCCCATGGGAAACTTTTATACCAATTTTGAATTCAATATCTTCACTCGACCAAACATATTGAGAACTTGCTATCTATCAACAGAACATAATGGGGAAGAAGTTTAGAAGATTTTTAAAAACTCAAAAAATCCAAGATTCATAAATTACAGAAATAAATCTCTAAAAACTAATGTCCAAACAAAATTAAGCCCTTCTAAGCTAAAAACACAATCTATAAGGATACATTATAAATTTTTATGTTTTTTGGAAACAATTTAAATTTATATTGACTTTGTATTTTTTTTAACATTTTGATTACAAGATGTCAAACCAAAATAGTTAGTTGCATTTCTCTTCTTTTAAGGAAGATCCAAAAACATGGAAAGTGTTCCAACAATGTTAACTTACAAGGTCATATGATATAGCATGCCATGCTATTTCATTAATATTATTTGGTTTTCAATTATCAATGCCCATCAAATTACATGAATTTTTATGATATCTTATAGAATAGAATTTTTGAAAACAAAAAATTTGACTGAACCAAAGCTTGCATAAGAAAGAAATAAAATAATGTTACATTCACACATAGAGGTAACAATAATGTTAGGTATTCCTATTTATCACAATTCTAGCCAACTATTACAAGAATAATATGAACATATCTCCCTACATACCCATAACCCTATCATTGTACAAGAGTTGTTGAATTATCATTACAACAACAATTGACACCACCACTTTTTATGGCTCCTTTTGATTACAACATTTGATTGCAATGTCTTTATACTAGACATTCATGATGTCAGACTCTCACAAGCTTGCTAATGCTCATGACATTTAAGTAGACTCATGAACTTGCAAATGTTCAAATTCAAAATGTTTCAAGAGGGCTAAATTAGAGGTAGAAAAAATTAGGAGAGAAATAGGATCTAGAGGTAGAAAATTGGTAGTTTAGAACATGTGGTTTGAACTTGATAAGTTTCATCAATGATAATGGTAGGAATCTACAAATTTGTAAATTTTAAAAAACATTGTAATAGTTTACCAACAATCATTAATACCTACATTAGTGACTAAAATAGTAAGCCATGTCATACTACCCCATAATCTACTTATCAAGTTGCATTTGTGTATCGTGAACATTTTTAGTTTATAGTGATGTTATCAACACTACTACCCCTATGTGTGAACAATTTTAAAGATACTTTAAAAAAAACTGAACTAAATTCCTGAAATTTTTGAAATATTAAATCATTCGCCTCATTTAATCTACTTTTAGATCATTATGTTCTAGCCTTTTAAGCCAATTATAAATTATGAAGTGCATTTTATTTGTGTATTGGAAGATCACCAATATCTCACCATTAGGTTTAAGCAATCCAAGTAATAAAGTGTTGTAGACCCAAGTGAATGGATAATCTTTGTGTAAATGCATGTCCCAAGTAACTTGGCTATCACCTATACGTTTATAGTGTAAGTTTGGGACCAAGATATCAAGTGATTGCCAATCATTCCAAAACTCAATAAGTGCAAGTTGAGGTGAATCACACTAATGTATTCCCTCATCAAATTTATAATCTTTGAAATTTTATGATATATGGAGTATTATGTAACAATACATAAATTTTTAAAGATTATAAATTTGATTAGGTAAATTGAAATTTTAACAAACAATCATTTTGAAATGGAAGGTGACAAGTATTGTGAGTTGGGCCAATACACAAAATCTATTTCAAACATTTGTTTGCATGATTGATGAAACCAAATATCTAGTGTAATTTGAAATTTTAGACCAGTTATGGTATATTGTGTATGCCATAAATGTACCTATGATTTTTAGAATTTAAATGATTTTATTCAATTAATTAATAAAACAATATTAAATAGCATTATCTTTGTGAAAATCATAATCCTAAAGCCCAAACACCAAAATTTAAACCCAAAATTAAATGCACCATGGTTTGGGAGGTATATATTATAATATTTAAACTCATAAAGGCTCAAAAGGGGGTCACTATAGTGTGCTTTCACATAGAATTCATTTGTAACTTTGCAAATTTGTGCTCTCATCATAGTGCTTCATTTAACAAAAAGATTATATTAGAAGGTTACAATAACTACAAAATATCCAAATATATTTGAAACATTTTCCAAAGCATTTTCCAAAAAATTTAATCATATTAACAATACACATTTTTTTGAGAAAAATTATATGTGGAAAAAAATGGTTTCTTCAAAATGTTATTTTCATACTGTCCTATATACAACTGTACCTAACCTCCAATCTAGGGAACAAAAAATTAAAAGGTGATTTCAACTCTATGCATGTAAGAAATATTGCATGTGAACAATAATGCAATATAATTTCCTTGAAAAATCTTAAATGTTCACTTTACATGCTTTCATCATATCTATGCACATTCACATGTCTCCTCATTTGAAAGTTTAACTTATGGAAATGCCCCATGCCCTCTAACTTGATAAAGGTTCAAAGAAGACTTATCATTAATTGAGTGGCAATCCCAATGTTGAAGGCCAATAGAGGATTTCAAGGTTTAAGCATAATTCAATTTTGGTTTAAGCATACTTGAAACATGTTCCAAAAATAAAAACTACATGTTTAATGCCCACCCCACTCCATCCCTAATTTAATATTAAAAAAATGTTGTTATAATTCCAAACCTTCATTGTTTTTCTCAAACTAACATTTATAACCCCACAACAAAATAATAATAATTATTTAATATTTAATATTTTTATTTTATTTATTTATTTTTATTTTAAAAATTGAAACTTAATTTTTTTTAATTTAAAATTTCATAAATGAAATCTAAATAAACCTAGTTTTGGAGTTGGTTTTGGTTTTGGGTCTAATAGCACAAGTTGAAGGGTGGTTGTTGGTTTTGATTTTGATTCTAGTTCCAAAAAAATTAAAAAATTTGAATTGATAGTTTGGGTACCTTATGATCATATTGGGAACTAAAATCAAAATCAATAAAAAAATTGCAAATAGTTAAGACTAGATGTAACCAATGTTGATAGGTTCCCTAGTTTGGAATGTTAAGCTTGAAGGGTTCAAGTTCAAGTTCAATTATGACCTAAACCTAACCCAACATCCTTTTGGTGGACCTAGCATAAGATCATGGAAGTAAACTTTTGTTAGGACCAAACTCATAATTGGAATTTCTAAAATAAACTTTAAAAATCATGTTTAGGTTCTTAATGTAGACACCTTGATTTTTTTTAAATGCCAACATAGATCGATTATAGGTGATTGATTATAATTTGTCATAAATTTTAATACCTTCACAATATGCAATTTTACCTTGTTGTAAATCATTATACCTACAAAAAATTTAACCTTGGGAAGTGTGTAATGTGTACATGGAACCAAACCTTGTTTTTTAAACTAAGTCTAAAAGTTTTTGAATTTGAAAAAAAATGTCAAAATCATAACTACATGTTTAAAACTTTGAAAAATCAAGTTCAAACCCACACCCAAAAAAGCCACTAGTTTTTTTAAGTGTCAAAACTAGGATCAAAGGTTTTTTCAAAAAGGAAGAACAAGACAAGACTAATTTTGACCAATGTAGTGCACTTACACTTCAATTTAGTTTTGTATCACATCTTATTTATGCATCAATAAAGTATTTTATTTCTTGATCATTGTCCAACATTTAATCATTACTTTTTGTTGAATCTACATAATACTTTCACTAAGTCTTTGTTTTGTCCTTAACACTTTAGCAAGATTGCTTGTGAAGTTGTCATGCATCTTGATGCATCGTAATGGAAAACTTGATTGCCACAATTGTTGCAACATTACACAATCTTCAATGACAAATTCTTTTAAATTTTCAAAACAAACATTTGATGACCAAATTGACCTCAAGTTCTCACCCCAACTTTACAAGACCTTCGATGACAAATCCAAAAGTTTTGTGAAACCAATGTATTAATTGCCTTCACATTTCAAGCACTACGCAATTTTGATAATAATGTACCAAAGAACCCATAATCAACATGCCCAAGAAATTTCAAGAGGACCAAAAAGCAAATTGAAGTTTCATTCATTCATTTGTTATTCAACTAGTACGTTAATAGTGTTTTTCAAGTTGGATTGGTTGAAACTTTATTTTCATGAGCAACCTTTTCATGCTTGCACCAAGGTTTTTTGTTTTAAATTTTATAGGATCAAAAGTTAGCAAAATTTTCCAATTTTATAACATTTTTTTCTATTAATTAATGGATTTTGCCAATGGTATTTATATGTTACAACTTGAATTCAATTAATGTAGTTCTAAATTTCATCTTATCAATAAGTTGCAAAATAATTCCATCAATGAATAATTAATTATCATTAAGTTATCATTGAAATGAAAAATACATTGTAATTACACCATATAACCAAATTTGTGTATTTTTCATCTCTCTTGTTGGTTTGACATTTGCTTACTTTTGAGATGTCTATATTTTGTTGTCCATATTTTGAAAATTAAATAAGTGTATCTTATAACTACAATTCAACTTATAAGCAACATACACAAATTGTTACATGCTTAGTTTCTCAGTAAAATCTAACATAAACAACACATCATAATTCTACTATGATTAAATTGCAAGCTTTACATTTACACACAACTATTTCAGTGCAAAGTAATGTGTTATAAGGAAAATTAAAATGCATTAGTTTTGAATGTCTTCACATGAAAATGTAAACTTACTTTCATTTTCGTTGTTTTAACATAAAATTTGATTAAAAATGCCATATGACTTGCACCATTAAAGTTCATAATCAATAATTCATTCTAATTGTATAAAAACTAACCACCTAAGAACATAATATTCTTATGCACAATATAACATGGGTGTTGAATAAATATTTCTATTCAACACAACTGAAATTAAAAGCTATTGTAATTTCACACAATCATCAAGAATAAGATTTTGTGGGACTTAATCAATAAGAAAATGAATTTTTTTAAAAATGAATAATAATAAATCACACATATTCACTCCATGTTATTTAAATGAAAAAAAATTATTTTTTCCTAACTTGAACATCTCCTTCTTTGAACTAAAAGCCAAAAATGCAAAACATCTTGTGTAACATGTTTCAAAATTGCCTCACAAGAGACCAACAAGATTAAAATTTAAAAAAACATTGCCCTTAATCTTCTTATTCATTCTTTATAATTTAAAAAAATTAAACACAAGTGCACGATAACCATTGATGTAAATCCTAAGATCTACTGAAAGGTATAGCCATATGTCACATGCCCTTGCATATTTTGCATAAATTTCAAATTTCAAATTTGTGTGGGTAGTTAGAACCTAGTTGAAAATCCAAAATAATATCCAAATTGCATAATCCATTGTACAAGTTACATAATTTGTAAAGAAATTCAAAAAATCCTTTTGACCCAAAAATATTTTGCATTATACTATTTTGTAATTATATGTTTTAAAAATCTCCCCAAAATTATGTCATTTTCAAATAATTTTAAGTCCACTTAAGAGTTTGGATAAGTAATTAAAACATTATTTAACACATTAATGAATGTGTTTGACTCTATCTTCATGATTAGATTCATTGCAAATTATTCCACATGTGCTTTTGTACTATCTGTAAAAAATCATCATTTAAACACATTAAAGAATTTTACAATATTTGTACAAATTTTGACACTAAAACATGAATGATTAAGCATGGATTACATTGTTATGGCTTGTCATTTTGTGAATGTACCCAAGAGTCCTTTTGCAATTCATGTGTGACTACAATAAAGTTTTGTGAATTTCAAACGTGGCATAGATACAAAATAATTACACACCAATTATAACATACATCTAGTTGTAGGGCAATGAGGTTTTGTAGATGTGATTTTTCATAGTGCCCTTTTGTTGGACATTTTAGAGGTTGGGACTTGAAACGTCAATTCAATTCATAACCATTTGATTGGCCATAACTTGTGTTTTAGATCTTCAAATGAAGAATGCAACCCCCTTCTAAATATTTATTTTTCATGACTTTTCCAATGATTAAAAAAAGGTCCAATTATTTGGACAAGGAAGGCTTTAAACCTTGTTTTAAAGTTGAAGGAAACCTCAATAGTTCAAATTCTTAAAATTGGGAATGCAAGTTTGGGAGTCTTGGGGATTCTTTGCACTCCCACACACTTCCTTCTCATGAAAAGAACCCACAAAGAAACTGTGTTTTAGTGGTTTGGTTACCGTAATATATTTTTTTCCCTACTTCTCTTTTGTCTTGTCCCATCTTGGTCATAAGCCCAAGACTAGGTTGTGATATTGCTTGTATTATGGATAATTGAGGCAACAAGAAACTAAAGAAACATGATCCCTAGAAAATAAGTACAAATGGAAAATGAAATTAATCTCAACAAAGGTTTTGCAACTAACAATAATATTATAATGGAAACAAGAGTACATTTCTACCCTAGCGTTTTGTTTTGCAATCCCTATATACATACATATTGCAAAATGCATTATACATATGAAAGCATTACCATGCACATAACAACAACAGTAGATCACATAACTCTTCCGTCCTTGATTATCACAACAACCAATTCTCATATGCTTCAACTACCTTAAGTAATAACATAACAAGACATCAAAAAACTTATAGGCAAGAGTTCAAATTAGATCATCTGGCTGCTTAATTAACTAGATTCTTATGACAACAATTTAGTAGAAAGATTGATCATCCCGAGAAGAGGGAGAAAAAAAGGGTGGGGCCAAAAAGTAAACAAGAGAGACTGTGTGTGTGGGTTGGTAAAGTGTGATGTGTAATAAATAAACAAACATGTGAGCAAAAGGTAGAGAAAAAAATTGAACAAATGAAGTGCAACTTGTTAGGGATTTGTCATGGATAGGATGAGACGAAAGAAGATGAGAAATGAGAAAAAGAAAGAAAAATTGTTGTGTTTGGGCTGTGCTGCCTGTTACCTTCTATTTTTCCAAAACCTACACAAGTTTCTAACCTTGACAAAACCTTTTTGAAATTGCAATGATTTCATTGCTTAGATGGATACATAGATTTACCCCCATCATGAACTCCATCTTGGTTTGAAGAAAAGGTGTGACCTTATTTGTGTTTCAAAGAAAAAAAATATAAGGTTTAGGGTTTGAAATCAAAATCCAAAAAAAAAAGGCCATAAAAGTGGACTGTCTTTTCTTCTCAAGGCCACTTTATTCAAGGTAATTAGTCCATTAAAGGGCTAATTTAATGCAAGAAAAGCTCATGACTAGAACAACTTCTAGAATTTATCTTTCAAGAATTGTTTCTTCTTCTTTTTGGATCTCCAATAAAAGACCCAAGGTTTGATTTGAGTGTTAGAATTCAAACACGAAATATGGAGGAGAAAAATTTTAGTACAACTCTAGAGGCCGTGAGGAAAGGCCAATGCATTGTAGTTCCAAACTCAAAATCGAGGGAGGTCAAAACTAACCTTTTCTTCCCAACTTCTTTCTCTGATCTTTCTTTGAGAACTTTAAGGACTAAAACAAGAAGGGAGCTGTACATCTCTGTGGCTCATGAAATCATTTGTGCCTTTGGTTTCCCCTTCAATGGAAAGGTATCCACTACCCACCCACAACTCTTCTTCTTTTATTTCCAACAAACTCCCATCATTTCCACTTTATGAGCTTCTTGTAAAAATAGTTGGGAGCTTGGTTCCTAGCAAAAAATTTGGAGTAATTTTCTAGCTAGGGTTCTTGGAATTATGTTTGGCTTTTCTAGTGAGGAGTTGCTACAACAACATTGATTTAGTTTTGTACCCAACTGAAAAACACTAAAGCTTCAACACTAAATGTGTCAAATTTAAGAATTTATAAACAAGCTTACAAATCACAAAACGATATTGCAAGATCAATATCCATCCATAAGAACTTTAAACCTTAATCAATTGATCTTGTACTATGTCAATGCTTGAAAGAAACCTTAGCCAAACATGCCTTTGAGGATTTTAGTCATTGATTCCAACCAATTGTGGCAAATAAGGAAAACAAGACAAGAACAAGTATGTGGAGGCTGGAAACTATGACCCCCTTGGGTAACATTAGTTCAAACAAAATATTTTTAAAAATTCCATGTATGTTCATGAAGCAAAGATGTGGACATGCATTTCAACCAATCGAAGGGTGATTTGCTTTAACATGTATTAGGCACTAGGAACTTAATGGAAAAGTATCCAATATTGTTGCACATGGGCAAGGAGAAGAAGCAAATGTGCGAAAGTTCATGCTCAATTGGATTTTCATTTGATCATAAGAGCTTGAATTGGTGTTCCTAATGGGGAGAAAATTTTCACATGTCACCGGCTTGCAGAGCTTTGGCAAGAGGTTGTAAACCTCAAAAATGAAGTTGACAAAGAAAAGGTAGCTAGGCTATTTGGTGAGGAGTTTTAGACCTTAAGCCACATCTTTTTGTGCATTGAGAATGTGGGTGGTCTACAAGTGCAGAATGGACACACTGAACTTTCGATGGCTCTTCCAGATTGGCAAGCATTATTCCTATTCTAATATGTCAAAATCCTTTCTATACTTTCTTAAGCATTCCAAAGTTATTAAACTACCATATTCCCCTTTTTGATATCATAGCAATGTTGTTTGGTTGTTTCATGGGCTTGTTAATGGTGTTTACTTATTTCAATTTCTTTTGAATTGAATATGACAAATGGAACATTTCATAATGAACTTGCTTGGGCCTTTTTACATTCCACATAAACTTACAATTTGATCCGAATTATACCGATTTACAAGTGTCACTAAACATAAAAATGTTTTAGAACCCTAAACCTTGATTGAATGTGGAGGATGCAACGGGGAATACTTTTATGTGTTTGTTAGTGGATACACCATTGGAGTCAACATCCACAACAATTGTTTGAATATGTTGAATGTTGGTAGTTGTGCAAGATTTTTTTCATGTGGATGGGTGAAATTTTGTATGGTTTGTTTTTAGGTTGGGTGTGTCATGTTATGCAAGGATGGTGACAATTTTGGAGCACTACCACCAAAGGCAGCCAGAGTTTAGGCATCAAGAAAAGTATTCCTTTCTTAACTAGGCTAGATATTATCAATGTTCTTCAAGGTGGAACAAGATCTTAACCATTTAAAAGTCCCAAAAATGTCAAATATCTTATATTGGATTGTCAAAATTATGTGTAGAGAGAGAGAGGTGAATAATTTATTCATTTGAAATATGGGCTGAAAATCATGGAGTCGAATTTTTGAGAATGTCTTACTAGTGTGGGTGGTGACCTTATGTCAATGATTTATTGGAACTATTGTGTTTGAAATTTGAGTTATTTAGTCATGGCAATGATTTCAAAGTCTAGGAGAAATCTAATTTAATGCGATCTTGACATGATGTTTAATGATATCCACAAGGGACCTTCATGAAACAACTTACTGAAAAGAAGATAACATTAATTTTTTATTATTAGAACCATTAATAGAATATTATTTCGAACAATCATTATAACCATGACTTGCAATGAAATATTCCCATTATGAGTTGAGTACATTAGGTAGTGCATTCATTGAGTGGTTGTCATATAGGCCTTCAAGGGCCAAAAACATCCACACTTGCCACAATGTTACTTGAATTTTTGTCATTCAATTCGAGTTTTATGATTGTTGGTAAATGTTATATCAAGTGGATTAGAAAGTTGGTCCATCAAGGATGAAGGTTGAAAATGGTGATGGAATTATTTTTTTGGTGAAAATAAGAAACCTTAATTGATGATTCTTTGGTGCAATAGAAGGTTGACAAATTTATTCCCTCTTGTGATGATTTTCTTGCATCCAAAGGTCACAATCATAGAATGTTATCAACCTTTCTAATGGCCTTGGATCCCTTTGCTACAATGTAGAAAAAAAGGTTTTTCCATGTCATTCCTAGCCATTACTAATGCAAAATTGAATTTGCTTTTATGTTTTTAACTTGCAATGCCTGATTTGATTTTAGATTAATGATCATTATGTTGGATTTTAATTGATGATATTATATGTTTCATTTTAATTGATGATCATCTTGGTGACTTTCCATACGCTAATGACATTTCATAATTGAGTATATTTTTGGATTTTTGTTTGCCTTTCTTTTCCTGCAAAAGATGTGATAAATACGTCACAATAAACTTTTTTACTTTGGATTCACAATACCCTTGCTTTCCAAGCAAAAGACCTAAAAAAATTGTAATAAAGGCTCCATCTTTTTTGGGTTGAAACTTGAAATTAATGTATGCATGATTGCATGACAGAAAAAACTATAGAAATTTTTAGTAGGCTGCATGTTTAGATTTCACCATTACATCATGCGAAATAATTAAAAAATGATGAAAACTTGCTAATCATCAATAAAACAAAGAGTTTAACAAAGGGGGCGAAAAAGGTACAAGATGGAAGGACAAGTTCTAGCAAGCTAAAAATACTCCAAAAAGGGTAGATCGCAACGAGAATGAAAAGAAATCAAGTACTTGAACCCTCCCTCCCCCAATTGCAAAAAACATATTAAATAAGAAGAAGGGAGGAACACTTTAAAAAGTGCCTAGCCTAAACAAACCTTCACCAATAATAACAACACACCTCAAAATAAAAGTTGTCTATGCTCCCTACAATGCCACCGACATCCTCTGCATGTAAAATGAAAGCAAAATTTTAATAACCTAAAAATATGTTATTTTTAAGTCCTAAGGTTTCATCCCCCTTCCTAAGGTAGTCTAATTTTCCATACCTAGATTTTGTCAGAAGTTTTGCCATTGCTTCTTCCACAATGATTACTAATGAAACAATATAATTCAAATGTATTAATGTAGCCTATGCCATTAACCTGAATGTGAATTGGTTACCCATCTCTTCCTTTCAAAACCATTTTTTTGTAATGTAATTAAATTTTGAATAGAAAAAACTATTCAAAATTCAATATTTTTCACAAATCATTGGACTTTTGCAAATCCAAACACCTTCGTTAAGTCCTATGAATTGAAAGTTTTGTAACAATACCAAAAGTGGGCCCAAATTCCATTATAATTTGTTTCATTGAAATGAATTTTCATGAAAATTTTGTTTTCAATGATTTCTTCGCTATAAGTTGAAACATTATGAAACCAACTTGATACACCTTTATTCATTGAAAACTTTCCAACGACACTAAGAGCACGACAAGACACACCATGGTGTGGGAGATTTCAATGTGACAAACAAATCAAATAATCTACTTTCTTTCATAGATAAATATTGGAGGTTTTCAAAGGCATTAAAGGAAGAAAAAACTTAATAAAAATCAGCATTCTAATATTTGATTTTATGTGTCTAGTCAAAAAAATATAAACATGATTAAATATTTGTATTCATATTTTATTTCTAGCCAACTAAATTTGGCTAAATCTTCTTAGGGATGATAGTTATTTTTATTACAAACAAAAATTCTTAAAAAGGAACAATGACCATCACCTACATAGTACATATCGGCACCTTCACTTTTTAGGGTGAAACCTTTTATTATAAAAACTCCACATACACAATATACATCAAATTTTAGATGAAATATAGTCAATATATGCATTATTGGGGCATTTGGGCGAATAAATTGGGTTTGATTTGGTAAATGATCACATGATTTAATAGTAGAAATGGGTGTGTTCATTGCTCCATCTGCAAGTGTTCAAGAAATATCACTAGTTTGTTGAAGCATACTCACATGCAACATTGGAGAGCTTGTCATGATTTCTTGTGTTTATGTTAATTGGAATGAATGTGGTAAAAGTTCATGAAACATTACCCTACCATGAATTGTTGTGCTTTGTTTTGGCAAGATGTTGGTAAAGTCTTATAGAACCTTGGAGACAAATGGTGAAACATTTTTAATGCCAAAACTTTCTATTGTATTTCCAATGATGTTTCTTACTTTCCCTACCAATACAACGATAACAAATGGAATGAATTTTCCTCAATATAGGACATAATATTGTTAATCTAAAATCCACGCTCTTGAAGGGATTGAGAAATGAATATAAAACTTAATCAAGCTCAATATGCAAGATTGGATGTCATAAAACAAAAGTGGAGTTGTAATCTAAGTATCCAATTCCTAACACAAGATTGCATGTCCTATTGAAGAATGGAGGATCTTAAATCATGGATCCAATTTTTTTAAAACTATTAAGTAGTAAATGTTCCTATGAATCAAGGATTCATATTCCCAATTCAAAAAGATTTAATTCATTTTCTTCCAAATTTTTATATTTTGGAAAAATATAAGGTCTTGTACTAAGACTTATGGAAGATTATTAATTCTTGCAACCACACCTTGGTGCCTAAAAAGGTTAGTGGTTTGACACCTCTGGTGACAAAAATTATGATGGTGCACTAATTGATGTTGACCACGTGGATGTAAGAAATTCATTAAAGATGATATTTAAAAGGAAATTAAGACTCATTGAACTAGACTAATTCGTGTGCATCATGATTAAAGACTAAGAAAGAACAATGAAAATTTGATTCTTGAAGACCATAGATCTTGAAATAAAGCACAAAATGAATGGAAATAAATAACATAAACATGGAAACAACAAAATGTATTTAAAAGTATGTTTCACATGTTTGAAACAAAATGTTGGGTGTTTCCATTGGGAGTGATTGTACCATATTCATTTCCATTTTCATGCCCACACTTCCTTAGACATCTTTGGAATCTAACTTTAAACCCCAAATTGCACACTAATTTGTAATAAAGATGGCATCACAAAAAGGAACAACACAACATGACAAAGTTGTGTGTATTCTCCTATATGCCAAGAGTGATAGGTATGTTCGAAAAAGATTGTCAATAAATTATTGCAACCAAATCACAATCCACAAAGATGACATGTGGGGTAGTTGCAAGATACGGTGGTTCATTTTTTCATGACATTTTATTTTCTACATATTGTGTTGTATTCAAACATCATAAACATATGGTGAAATCATCAAGTGACAAAAACATTTACAAATTGAAATTGTTAATTTGAATAAGAATATGCACATAATGATGAAATTCAAAAAATATACAAAAAAATATAGTCCTGAATTTTCATTAAGTTATTACAATCATAGTAATTAATTATGATTACTATAAAAATGTGAATATTGTGTAATGCTAATAATTGTTATCCATAAAGAAGTAATTTTAAGTTATAAACACAATATTTTACAATAATTACATTCATTATTTTAATTATAATATAATTATTAAAAAACTCAAAACCCAATTTAATTATAATTTTTATTGTATAAATAGCTTCAATATTATACAATTTTTTATGATGCTACTACTAAATAAATATAATATTAGTTTTAAATAATTAATTTGATTAAAATAAATTTATTATTATTTTTTTATTATTATGGTGTAAAATTAATAAAATTTCTACATAAAAATTATTATTGTAAGAATAACTATTCAGTTTCAATAAAAATATTATTGGTTTTACATAGCAATAATCTATTATAATTCAATTACTTTAATTACAACAAGTACATGAATTATTCACATTATAGTAAAATTACCATAAGAATTGTAAATGTTAATTTAATTTATAAATTATCATTATTATTACCAAGTGTAATTATGTATTATATTTTTTTAACTTAATTTTTAGCATTTGTAAATTTCAAGAATCAAACTTCCAAATTTTATGTTGAAAGAATAATTATTTATTGTTTTAAGTAATTATGAATAATATATATATTATTTGACAATAATGATGATAATTACATTAATTAGTGGAACTACATTATGATTGGTGTAAAAAGATTAAATATGGAGTTTGATTTTAAATCTTAAGTTCTAAATAATTTGATTATTTATATACATTTTTCGGTAATTAATTTAATCACAATAATTCTTTGATAATTATTGTACTTTTTTTTTTATACACCTATGGATGATTGATGTATTGTCATCTTTACATATATCTTAATATGAGGTCAATATATAATAATAGTTTTTTCAAACCATGCTTAATTAATCACGAGAATAATACACATATATATATACCATTATGAATGTGGAGTACATGATGTATACATAAGGCTTACTATACATAATCGTTAGTTACCATGATATAAAACACATGACACCCTATACAAAATTAGTCACATACATAACTTAATGTGTAAATAAGTGTTAGTTATCATTTTTTGTAACTAATGGGCCATATGAAGGCCTTCTAAGAAGAAAATAACATGAAAAATCATCAAATTGGAAAAATTAAAACCTAAAAATAGTTGCAACATAGTCATAAATGTGACCAAAAAATGTGTGATGTGATTTTTAGTCACAAATGTAACCAATGTTAGTTGTAAATGACAATTAGTCGCATGTAATCACAAATCATTGGGTCACATTTTAGCCTTTTTCTATTAGTGACAATGTTTCTATTGATGAAAAGATCATTTTTTTTCTTGGGCATCAAGCTCTACTTGTCCATATATATTTTCTCATGCATTGAACTATAGAGAAAACTAGTTTTATTATGTTATTTTTTTCTCGATACCAAATGTCTTTTAATAGGGAGGTAGGTGAAAGGTCACATCCCAATGTGAATAATGTTTTCTTGTAAACTGAATCATTTTTTCCTACCATCTATTGCAAAACATAGGATTTGAATGTTTTTGACAAATCATCAAATAACTTGATAGTTTTCAAAATCTAGTTGTGGGGGTCTTTCAAAGGAAAAAAACATATTTTCATCATTATGATTTTGTTGGCTTTGACAACCTCAATAAATATTTGTTTCTTAAAACCAGAACTATGCATATACCAATGTTTGTAAAGCATGGCACAATGGTTGTTGTCATGTTTACTAAATAACATTTGCAATTAAGTTGTGGACATAATATGTAAGACTATTCAACATTCGTTTTTTGCCTTCAACTTGTAATCATAGTCGAAAAATAGTCTTGATGTGCACTTACAACAAAGACATTAGTCCCAATCTCAATGTCATCCATCAATGTGTGATCTATCATCCATCACTATGTTTTGTAATTGACCAAAGTAGTTGAACATGGGACACATCACCCAGAAAGGTTTGACTATAGACTATGTAAATTTCCAAGTCAACATTTTGACTAGAATTCAATTGTAGACCATGGGGGTGCTTGAACATTCCATGAGCTACAAAATATTTGGGATATGCCTTCATTTGTCCACCAAAAGAATAGGTGGCTCAATTTACTTGGAAATTATGAATAATTTTTTTAAATATTCAAAAAATACAATTGAAATGTAGTCGAAGATGATGTCAAGTTGAAAGCAGGTTGGTGGAAAAAAAAGGGTTTTTTACTAATGATACAATTGGCAATGGATGAAAGTAATTATCTCAAATAATAAATTAAGTTCCTTGAATACATTAAATTGGCCAATAAACGTAAGTAATTCCTATAAGCTCATACAAATTAAACTCCCACAATTAAAACTTTTGGAGTGCATTTAATTGGCCAATGTACATGCAAATAATTCTTGTAAGTTGAAGCATTCACACAAATCAAAATTTTCAAGTGCACTCAATGACTAATAGGTGAAACTAGTTATTTCAAATTGGAACACCTTGACAAATGAAACACTTTAAGTGCATTCAATTTGCCCATAGATGAACATATTGTTTTGATGATGCTTTCAAGTTGTAGAAGTTTTATAAGTAAAAATTTGGAGTGCATTCAATTGGTCAATAAATGAAGGTAGTTCTTTCAAGTTGCAACACCTTGACAAATCAAATTCTTGGAGTGCATTCAATTGACCAATAGATGACGATAATTTATTCAATTTGGAACACCCATTCAAATCAAGCTTTTGGTGTGCATTCAATTGGCCAATAAATGAAGGTAGTTCTTTCAACTTGCAACACCTTGATAAATCAAATTCTTGGAGTGCATTCAATTGACCAATAGATGACAATAACTTTTTCAAGTTGGAACACCCATTCAAATCAAGCTTTTAGGGTGCATTCAATTGGCCAATAGATGAAAGTAGTTATGTTAGGTAGTTATGTTGGGACACTTCAACAAACCAAGCTTTCGAAGTGCATTCAATTAGCCAATACATGAAGGTAGTTCTTTGAAGTTGGAAACTCGCACAAAACAAGCTCTTGGAGTTCATTCAATTGGCCAATAAATGAAAGTAACTCTTTCAAGTTGGAACACCCCCACAAATCAAGCCCTTGGAATGCATTCAATTGACCAATAGATGAAGTAGTTCTTTCAAGTTGGAACACCCTGACAAATAAAGCCCTTAGAAGGCATTCAATTGATCAATAGATGAAGGTAGTTTTTTCAAGTTGGAACACCCTAACAAATCAGGCCCTTAGAGTGCATTCAATTGACCAATAAATGAAGGTAATTATTTCAAATTAGAATACCCATTCAAATCAAGCTTTTGGAGTGCATTCAATTGACCAATAGATGAAGGTAGTTCTTTCAAATTGGAACACCCTTGCAAATCAAGCTTTTGGAGTGCATTCAATTGACCAATAGATGAAGGTAGTTCTTTCAACTCAAAACACTCTCGCAAATTAAACTCTGAGAGTGCATTCAATTGGCCAATAGATGAAGGTAGTTCTTTCAAATTGGAACACCCCCATAAAGAAAGTTCTTGGAGTGCATTCAATTGGCCAATAGATGAAGGTAGTTCTTTCAAATTGGAACACCATGACAAATCAAGCGTTTGGAGTGCATTCAATTGGCCAATAGATGAAGGTAGTTCTTTCAAGTTGGAACACCATAACAAATCAAGCGTTTGGAGTGCATTCAATTGGCCAATAGATGAAGGTAGTTCTTTCAAATTGGAACACCATAACAATTCAAGCCCCTGGAGTGCATTCAATTGACCAATAGATGAAGGTAGTTCTTTCAAATTGGAACACCCCCATAAAAAAAGTTTTTGGAGTGCATTCAATTCGCCAATAGATGAAGGTAGTTCTTTCAAATTGCAACACCATGAGAAAGAAAGCCTTTGGAGTGCATTTAATTGATCAATATATGAAAATAGTTCTTTCAAATTAGAACAACCCCACAAATCAATCTCTTGGAATGCATTCAATTGACCAGTAGATGAAGGTAGTTCTTTAAAGTTGGAACACCCCCATAAATAAAGTTTTTGGAATGCATTTAATTGACCAATAAATGAAGAGAATTCTTTCAAGTTGGAACACTCGCTCAAATCAAGTTGTTGGAGTGCATTCAATTGGCCAATAGATGAAGGTAGTTTTTTCAAGTTAGAACACCATGACAAATCAAGTGTTTGGAGTGCATTCAATTGGCCAATAGATGAAGGTAGTTCTTTCAAGTTGGAACACCTTGACAAATTAAGCCCTTGGAGTGCATTCAATTGACCAATAGATGAAGGTAATTCTTTCAAGTTGGAACACCCATTCAAATTAAGCCCTTGGAGTGCATTCAATTGACCAATAGATGAAGGTAATTCTTTCAAGTTGGAACACCCATTCAAATTAAGCCCTTGGAGTGCATTCAATTGACCAATAGATGAAGGTAGTTCTTTCAAGTTGGAACACCCATTCAAATTAAGCTTTTGAAGTGCATTCAATTGGCCAATAGATGAAGGTAGTTCTTTCAACTCAAAACACTCTTGCAAATTAAACTCTAAGAGTGCATTCAATTGGCCAATAGATGAAGGTAATTCTCTCAAGTTAGAACACTTGCACAAATAAAGCCCTTGGAGTGCATTCAATTGGCCAATAGATGAAGGTAGTTCTTTCAAGTTGGAACACCCATTCAAATCAAACTTTTGGAATGCATTTAATTGACCAATAGATGAAGGTAGTTCTTTCAAGTTAGAACACCCCCACAAATCAAACTCTTGGAGTGCATTCAATTGAACAATAAATGAAGGTAGTTCTTTCAAGTTGGAACACCCTGACAAATCAAGCTTTTGGAGTGCATTC
>Ga0116227_10005984_pt1 | contig 25059 bp, 9 predicted proteins | sample S1TSphgellanicum_FD_89693 | JGI IMG/M metagenome (GOLD analysis project Ga0116227, IMG submission 89693) | Host-associated microbial communities from peat moss isolated from Minnesota, USA - S1T2_Fb - Sphagnum magellanicum MG | ecosystem: Host-associated > Plants > Peat moss > Unclassified... | reverse complement strand
GTCTTCCCCCCCCCCCAAAAAATAGTCGTGAAAGAATATTTTTTTTTTTTTTTTTTTCTTTGTGGCCCCCCCCCCCCCCCCCCCACACGTGTGCGCCCATACATTAATGAAGAACCACAAGGTTGATGTCAAAATGAAATTGACGATTATGGTTCGACTTACTATTGGTAGGTGAACCGTGTTCTAGAATTTTAACTTCTTATGAATCTTCTAAATCAAAAAGGTGTACACCTTTTTGACGTCCAAGCCAAGCCCAAAGGGCATGCAAAACATTTGGATAGATCATTATTAAAGGTCCACCTCCATTTGAACTTTTTTGTCCAAGCCAATTTCTTACGACTTTGCTTGTGACTCTAATAAGTTGTGAACTTCTCCCAATTCAACTCCAACCCACTTTTTTTTAAAAATTACATCACATTAACAACATTCGATAAGTTTTTTTCTTCTCCCCAAATAGTTAGGGTTGTATCATTAACATACTATGAAATAGTTTGTTGCATTGTTCCTCTTGGCATGGTAATTTCTCTAATGTCTCCAAGTTTGAAAACTTCTTTGAACATGAAATTCAAGACTTCCCCTGCAATAAGAAAAGAGGTAAGGAACTAAGGGCAACCCTCTTTAACCCCCCTAATTTGGTGATACACATGTTTAGATAAACTATTGTTGCAACATCCTTGAACAACAACTTTAACATCTTAATGAATTCTTTAGCCATTCCCATATTTGCCATGGCATCAAACATGAAACTCCAATTTACATTGTCATATGCCTTTGCAAAATTTTGTTTTAGCACAACCAATGGTTGGTTAGTACACCAAGCCCAATTGATTGTTTCATTCACTAATAGAACATTGTCCAAGATGAATTTAAGTGACAAAAATGCAAATTGGTCCCTATCTATTACTTCGATGAGGATTGGTTGTGGCCTCATTTGAAGAACCTTTGCAAAAATCTTGTGGGACACATTTAACAAGGTGATCAACCACCAATTGTTAAGATCTCCTTATCTATAGCTTTGAATAACATGGTGATCAATCCTTCATTAACCCCGTTGGGAAAATTGCCATCCTTGATTGTTGTTTCAATCATTTGGAAATAGTTTATGCCAAGTAGATCCTTGAAGGTGTAAAGTTCTACCACCATGCAATTAGGTCCTTAGGTCTTGCTTTTGACCATGGAGTTTGTTGCTACCTAAAATTCTTCCAAATAAGGAGGTGCGGCCAACGTTTTATTCATCCCTTTCGAAAATTTCCTAGGGAGAAAGTCCAAGACCTTATGTCACAACTTTTCATTCTTAGGATGATCTTCCTGGGTATTACAAAGTTTACTATAGAAGTTGTAAAAAATCCATTCCATCTTTGTTTAACTTGTGGCTATTGCACTTATGTCATCCTTAAAGGTAAATTTTTTTGCTTTATTAGGTTTTGGTTTAATTGTTATGAAAAAATCCTTATTTATAGTGCAATCCTTTTGTTTACATCTAAATCTCACCCTAATATGCTATATATTGGTTTTTTTTAATTGAGTTTTTAATAACAATGGACATTAGACAAATTTGGTTACAATCAAAACATAAATGCCATTTTATGCTCAAACTTGACTAAGTTTGGTATGACTAAATCCCTATTTTATGTCCAACTAAACATCCATTATGACTAAAATGCCTATAATTTTTCCTAATGTGTAGTTGTCCATGTTGACAAAATGACATGTTTATTTTGATTTAATTATCTATTATTTTGGTTGACATGGATGCCAAATGACATGTCCATTGTGAGTAATTTGTGTAATATTTTAAGTGACATGAGTGCCAATTGGCATAATGTTATGAATAAATTGTCTACCAAATTAGTTGACATGGGTGTTCATGATTTACAATTGGGCATGTTTGTGCACAAATCCGTGTAATTTTCTACTTTATTTGTGACCTGAGAACTTTAGAATTTACAACCTATCGATTATAGTATTGATGTGCATTTATTTGATAGGATTGATGTTCTCATTGTATGTTCACAGTCTTGGCAATCCTAAATACACATTAAGTGAAGGTCATAAGTATAAAAACACCCAAAACACAAATAAACATGTGTATTAGAATATGTTTACCTTCAAACAAAATCATTGTTCAATAAAATAAAATAAAATCATGAACACAATTAATACAAATAAGAAGAAAACAACAATTGTGGCATGAAGGTAGCTATTGTCCTACCAATCTTCCTAACTTTGTTGGAAACTACTTCATTAGAAACTCCCCCACTTCACCATTTTGGGTGTTTATACACCATTGTTGTTCCCTCCTTGTGATAACTACCATCCAATGACCATTTGCAAAGAAAAAATATAGAAAAACAAAGAGCTATAGTCTTTTATACCAAAAAAAATGAACAACATTTATTTTTTAAAATAAAAAAAGAAAGTACATAATGCCACCACCATGCTTGAAACAAAAGCCTCTTGTATTCCAACAACAAAAGTATATATTCATCTCACATTTTAAATTCCAAAAAACATCCATAAAAAATAATGAACCATCCAAACTCCTCTTCTACAAATATAACAAAAATATAGAACAACTTTCAGAAATTCCCCACCACCCATATATACATGGGTCCTTTTCATTCTTCACCTTATCCTTCAAAGTTAGCTTATCCCAATCTTTTTTTAAAATCCTTAGTTAATGACAAATTAATGGTGCCCACCCAAAGGCAAAAACACCAAACATAAATGTTTATATGTTAATCAAACCTTTAGTTCAATTTAAAAGCCATTTTGAAAATTATATATATATATATATAACAAACCACACATTTGAATTTACAAAGCTTTAAACAACAATGAACTAACTATCACCTATTATGAATTGACCCAAGATAAAAACAAAAAAACAAACCTTTAAGATGTGATTTTTTGAAGACTAAAAGGGAAGAATGGAAATAATTAAAATAGATAAACATTTTTCTTGTTCACTTGAAGTATTATGAACTTAGAAAGCAAGTGTCAACAAGGAACTTTGGATTTGACTCACAACATACAATTTTTTTATGGAAGTTTGAAGGTGGGGTGTTTTATTTGTTTATCATGTTTCCAAGCATCAAAGGCAATTTTTCGAACACAACATTGTAAAGTAGAATATTTTGATGACTCTTTTATAAGTTGAAAAAAAAAAAAAGAAAAAAAAAAGAGGCAAGTGGGTTTTTGTGTTGGATTCCAATTTTGACAATAGGTTAATTATTTATGAGGCATAGGAAATCACTTCATCAAATGGGGTGTGACAATGTATAAGCATACATTTGCATCTAAAAAACATATAAAAATGCAGATTGCAAAAACCTTAATCAATCCTCAACCAAACCACTTGGGGAAATTCTGAATTTCATAAAATACATGTTTCAAAGATTTCACCTTTTTCTTTCCATTGAATTCAGATGTGTCTTCTAGTTCATTTTCAACATTGTTTTTTTCCCCAAAATCCTTGTTTTCACTACCTCTAGGTCAAGTTTGCCCTCTAAATGTTTCACTCCCTTACTAAACTTGAAATTAGTATCAACCACAACTTGTGTGGGCTTGCAAATCAATTGGGGTTTACATCAAGGTGTCATGAATAATTGTGTGCACATGAAGCTTCTAAAATCATTTTGTTGACATTGCAACATTGTTCACAATTTTTTTTTCCACAAAATTTCCAAATTAGTTGAATTTTTTTGTGTCATTAGTCCCCTTCTCTAAGAATCCAATGACACATATGGTGCCTAATTTCAACTCCATATGAATGAATTATGATTGTCCATGTAAATTCCAAAAACATTTTATATTACAAACTGATTTTAGGTCATCAAATTTTCCACAACTTCATGGAAATATTGTGCATTTTTTCAATTCTAAATAATTATAATAATTATAATTATTTTCACATGTTTTTTCATAGGACCAAAAAGGTCCAAAATTTTAATAAGAAAAACCCCTGTTTGGTCATTAAACCTTTGTCCATTTATTGAATAGATGAAATTTGGATGGCATTTTGATGATTTTTTTTTTGCATCAAATGGTTGCCGAATTTTTTTCTACTTGGAAAAAAATTTGAAAATAAAATAAAACCTTGAAAATTTGAATAGATCAAAGAAAAAAATAAAAATGGAAGAAATGAAGAGGCTTGGATTGGACCTCGGGGCCCCTTTGCCCTTTTATCCTTGACCTAGTTAAGGAATTTTGGATTAGACTCATTTTTTTGTATTCTATACCTAGTTTAAAACATGCAAAGTTAAATTAATGCTTGCATTTAATAGGTTCAAAGAGGAGATTAAAACTTTGGAAATGGAAGCCTTGCTCCACATTTGTTGCCACCACTAAGCTCCTCCTCAACCCACTTGTTTTTTTTTTGTTTTTCCTTTGTGCTTCCTTGACAATGACACCACCTAGAGGCAAAAGCTTGAAGCTTTTGTTAGTGAAACTCCTTGTTGATAGACAAATTATACATTTTTAAAAGACATGTACACAAAAAATTCATTATTTTTATGCATGCATGTTCAAACTAAACACAATGTATAGATTCAAATTCTAAATATAACAAAACAACTCTATGAATGTTATTTCAAATGAACAAGAATACGAAATATTCAAACTCACCTCCTTATATAGGCTAGGTGGTTCTTTCTAATAATTAACATAATTACCTAACACAAATTCAAATATAAAGCATTTACTAATAACTAAAATAGTTACCTAACTAAGTAGGACCTAATATATTAAGTATATATATATATATATTCTAATTTAACATTTACAAAGGTCAAATCTATATTTAATACATGTTGATATCTAGTTAATAAGATAACTATAGATTAATACTTATAAAAGTTAAGTATGTACTTAGTACATGTTAATATTTAATTAAAAATATAACTATAAATTAACACTTATAAAAGTCAAAATTGTACTTAATACATGTTAACATTCCTCCTATTACATTGCTAATGTTACTATTATAATTCCTAAGAAAGTAAAGTTCGAAGAAAACAATGATGTTGTTGCATAATGAAGATGATGAGGAATGGATTGGTTGCATTATTGATGTAAGTTTTTTAAAAACATTCTATGTTGCTTTAGTCAAATAAACCATAGGAAGGGGGGAAGCCACCTTTATTCAAAATTGGTTGGGGCTTTTTCCTCTTGTCATTTTTTCCTTGTAACATTATAGGTTACACAAACCTTCATTGAAGTTGAACTCCTCATGGAATTCTAAACAAACAATAAATTCAAAATCACCAAAATCACTAGGTGAAACATATCACAATCCCAATTGTAATTTTGACCCAATCCTAAACTAGTTCCAAGTTAACTTATTTTAGTTCACCTAATGTAACCATGGCATAACCAATTAAACACAATAAAAATTTCACTTTTTTTTTTTTTCTTTCAAAGTTCAATTTCAATCAAAGGTTGTTGCATTCCCATATCACCTTAAGGAAGTGCCCCCATTCCCAACGTGGATAAGGACCTCCATTGTTGCAATTGTTAAAGAAGGTGGCATAATTGACAAAGATATTATGCACATGTCCATGCCACTAATGCATGAAGCCAAATGTTATTGAACAATGTGGGTGTTTGGCAACCACATTCATGTTTCAAGTGTTGAAGAATGCTTGACAAAATGTGACAATGGTGTAACAAATTTTGAACAAGAATGTGTGACAAAATAAAAATGCTTAGAGATTAGTTCTTGCAAAATTGGAATATGTGGGATGGGTTGGAAAGATACTAATGCAAAACTACAAGGTATTAAACCTTGTTGGTTTGTTGTGTAACTGGGTGAATGTAAATTACATTGGGAGTAGTGCAACGATGAAGTGAGAATGAATATGGCTTCATTCTCATAAACTTTGCTTCACTAATTCCCATTTCAAACAAGTCCTTTGCTTTCCCATGAATTGCTTGTAAATCAAATGTTTTAAAGAAAAAGGATGGACAATAGTTTTGAAGAAGGAACCCCATAGGAAATAAGTAAGTGATAAAGTTCATATTGACCTTACAATTTTTGTTATGTTTAGGTTAAAAAATGATGATGCATCTGTAGGTCTACAAGTTTCAATTTTCATTGATGAATCAATTCAACCTATTTTGATTAAAGGAAACTCTACAATTGTTGGTGAATTTAATGGAGGGGCAAATGATGAAATAAATAATGTAGAGGAGTATGCAACAACTTCTAATAGTGATGATTAGTATCTTTATTTGCCAAATGTCAAATTAAGTCAATATGTTTTAGATTAGGCCTTAGATTTTCCAAATACCATGACATAATTTTATGTTGCTTTAGTTGGGTTTTAAAGGCAAACATTAGATATTATGTGATTATGTTGTAGGATCACATAAATATTCAGCCCAACAATGAAATTGGACAATTTTGGATATTGTTCAAATTTTGATCAATTCTTAATACCTTATTTGTTTTTAGTTAATTATATTTTGTTGAATGTTTTTGTGAAAATTTGAAACAAGGTCTACATGTTTTTAGAAGGTGGGTCAATTAAATATATGATGTGAAATTTTCTTTCATGTTCTAAAAGCATCAAGTAGATTAAATTTATATTATATGCTTTTGTTAATTTTATATTTCTTACAATTGATGTTCTTTAAATTAATGACATTGTGTTCATCATCAAAGTCACATATAAACAACACTTCAATAATTATTTTTCATAAATTGGTAAAGATATTGTAAGTGCATTGTACATTGTCATAAATTTAAAAAACATTTATTTCAATGCTTCAAAAATCGTTTTGGGAATATTATCCATAAATTAATCACATGTGGCAATGTGAATTAACAACGATGATTTAATTTAGTCATATTACACATGTCGTAGTCCATGTCAAAACATGTTAGTAACAATGCCCACCAAATTTAGTGATATTGCACATGTCATAGTCCACATTGAAAATCTACTAATAGCAATACCAACCTAATCTAATCTTATTTTGTACAACCTTTTTTTATTTGAAAAAATGTAAGCCCCCTCCTCCCCCCCCGAAAAAAAACCTACCAAATTATCTTTTAAAAAATAGGGTGTGAAATGACAAATATTTTCATATTGCATTCACTTGTTGCACATTTATAGCTAGTGAAATAGACAAAACAATTGTTATTTTACCAATTTTTCGTCACTACCTATTCATCTTTTTTTTTTCATTTGTTTTGTGTCTATTTGTCAAGTCACAAACTTCTAGACCATTAAAGTGACAACCTATCACCACTACTAGGGACACTAGTGGTACCTACCTAGTAGCATGACCATTAAAATGATAACTTATCCCAACTCTTAATGAAATTTATTTGTTGTTTGTAGCGAAATTTCAACTTATTTAGCTTATACGTAGCCCAAAGGCTTTATGCTTTTGCAATTGTAATGTCGTAAAAATAATGGATCAAAACTACCTTGATCATACCCCCCACCCATTCAAAATTTCAAATGTAAAATAAAAAAAAGGGTGATTTCACATGTCAAAAGGTTTTGATGATTGTTTTTAATCGTTAAGTAGAGTGACACAATCCATGTTAAGTAAAGGAATTTCCATGTGTGCTTGAGGATGTTTGACATGCCTAGATTGCTAAATCAAAGTTAGTCAAATCAAATACACCTAGATTTTGGTTTAATGAAAAGTGTTGTGAATAGTCATTATGGAGTGACTATAGTTGTTGTAGTCATTTTTGCTAGGTGCATGAAAACCATAAATTTTGTAAAAAAACCATCCTAAAACAGTCACTAGAGCATTTCAAGGGCCCATTATATATCAATTTTCTTTTTCCCTCCATTTGTTTGTTGCCTTGCACAAAAGTTTAAAAATTTGTATGGAGTGCAACAAACCAAACATCATACTCTTCAAGCATCACTATACACATTATTTCTCATAACATTGTTGTTACTCGGGCATTCAATCATCCCAACAAATTTTCAACCTTAAAGTCTTTAACCCTTAAAAGACCAAATGCTTATTAAGCTTTTTTTTACCTCTACTTGGACCTTTAGTATGGCCCAATCTACTCATCTACAAAATGGGATTACTCTTTCACCCATTGGATTCTAAGCAACAACAAGATGTTAAATGAGCCAAGGGTCCTAAATGCAAGCAATACTACTTCATACATTTAGGACCCTTGGCTCATTCAATTGTCTTCTTCCATCACATTCATGAAAAGTCTTTGGTACTACTACATGTGTAAGTGGGTAGATACCTAATAAAATGCATTCACACCTAATGTTGAGTTTGTTAAGTGAAAATCTAGGTGGCATCTTAGGTGGCACACCATATTAAATGGGTGATTAATTTAAGATTAAGTGAATGTTAACATAAATAAAATCTTCATGGCAAATAGGTTTAGGTTCTAGATGACTACCTTGGTGTTAGGGCACTTCATACTTGAGTCCTTAACGCCAAGTGTGAATGCACCTTTAGGTAGGCAATGTAATGTAATGGATTAATATGTAAGTATTTAATTACAAAATTACAAAATAAAAAGAAAAATTCCAAAATTTCCCGTTTTTTTTAAACAAAAAAAGACCCCAAAAAAATCAGATAAATGAAAATTTATCTTTCTTACACATTGATTATAAGTTATTTAAATTTCACCATTGCACATACATGACCTCAATTCAATATAGCAAATACAATAATAAAATGGACACTTCCTCTTCAATATTAACTAACAGATCATAAGCAAGTACCTATACAATCTTTATGGAATTTTGGGTTTATTGTTAAACAAAAGATGGATACACCAAATCCCATAATAAATCTCTGGATCATTGTGCTTGTAAGGTGACAACTGACAACATTTTGTTCACAAGCTTTGGTGGAATCATGGGAGGTGCATGAAAGTTATGATTGTGGTGCCAGCCATGGTGCAATCTTCTACCACCAATGGAACCAAACATACCAGCACCAGCCCAGGTTTAGGGTTTAGGGCATGATGGACTTGACATAATACCAAATAGAGTTACTAGAGTGTTGGGCAGTTCTCACTTTTTTTTTTTTGGGTGGAACCCATGATTCCAAATTTTGTTATAGAGTTGAAAGAAACAAGACCCATTCTTTTTTATTAAAATAATAATAATAATAATTTTTAATAATTTTTTTTCAGGGTATAAAAAAAAAATATTTTTTGAATTTCAGCTGGTTTTTAAGTTACCACCAGTTCTCTCACAAATCAAATTGTTGGATTTATTTTTCTCCAACAATGAGGTGGTGCTATTTTGCACTCAAGAAAATGTGCACTCAAAATATTTTTCAATTTAGTAATCCTAATTTGTTTTATATTTCTTTGCCCAAAAGTGTGGGCATGTATTGTACATATATATAGGTGAGCTAAAGCAAAGCTTTGCTCACATTAATGTGTTGGTATCGACATAGTGAGGTGCATTAAAAACAATGTTAATCAAATGTGATCCATCGAAACAAAAAAAAAACATTGAGCTTTGGGATGCACTCACATTGTGATGCATTCATAACAAATTAAAAATAAGGATTGCATACTATGTACCTTAGAGTAAGTAACAGTTAACCCCATAATCCTAGACCATTAAAACTGAAGAATCGCCTTTGGGTTTTCTTAACACTTCAGACGGTTTTTATATTTTGCATTTTTAAATTTATAGGATGGTTTTTGAGTGAGCTGTTTGTCATTGAAATGTGAATTAAAGGATGGGTATTAACTTGGGTATCACTATTGATGATACCCAATTGGTCCATTGTGAAAAAAACTGGCTGATACCCGGCTTGGTTATGAACGCTTGTTCCAATACCTACCCAATGTTGGTACCTAATTTGCCTTATACCAATTCCAATACCAAGTTTACACTAGTGTCAAGTGGGTGCAACATTGGAGCCTGGGGTATAAATTGGTATAGGTCCAAGTAGGGGACTCGAGGCAATACTTAACCTCATACCGATTCATGCCTAGTAGGGACTAGGGACCTAAGGCAATACCAACTTCAAGTAAAGCACTAAATAGGCGCAATGAATTAAATGTAGCATTGGCCTCCACTCATTTAAAAGATGATGCTAGGCAAAAAAAAATTAAAATAATAATTATATATATATATATATCATACCTTAACTATGATTAAGATTTTAACTTAATTTTTTGCACAATATTTTCAAAGAAAAAAAGTGTGATGCAATGATTATAATTCCTCTTTCAACCCAAAGGTTCAAGGGCTTGTTTTTTTTTCAAAATTTTTTTTCTTCCATTTATGAAACATATGGGGAAAAAAAATGTAACCCCTAGGCAAGTTCTTCAAACTAATTGCCTTGGAATTGCAAATTCCTTAGGGAGAAGGGGACTAAGTGGTTACCCTAGGGAGAACTCACCCAAGTTGCCCTGAGAACCACGGTTTGGGCTCAAGTTCTCTTAGGAACAATGTGTTTCCTAAGGCAAATGGGTGGTTTGTATGGTAAAGAAATTGAACCCAAGATCTCCCATTTGAAGTGGTAGTAATTAATTACCCATTGTGCCACAACATTTTTTTTCAAATAAATAAAGTAGTTGTATGTTACACATACTTAACATAATTGTCACAATTGGGAGAAGAAAAAAAAATTAAAAATTGAAAGATTAATTTTTGTGTTCATATTCCTATGGGCAATGTATTTTTTGCATTGAAAAACTAAGTTGCATTTAGTTCATTTGCACCTATTTAGTACTCGCCCCTACTTCATACAAGGGATATACTAAGTTTCATCACCAAATATAAGCCAAAAAAATCAGCAATAGGGCCTTAATAATAAAATCAGGCTTGGATGAAAGTATTTTTTTAATCCAATATCAGTACTAGTTAATGGGTTCAAAAGTTGATGCCCATCCAAACTTTGGTTTATTGAGTGCCACATAGGATGCCACCTAGATTTTCAAAAGTTGATGCCCATCCAAACTTTGGTTTATTGAGTGCCACATAGGATGCCACCTAGATTTTTCAAAAGTTGATGCCCATCCAAACTTTTGTTTATTGAGTGCCACATAGGATGCCACCTAGATTTTCAAAAAGTTGATGCCCATCCAACTTTGGTTTATTGAGTGCCACATAGGATGCCACCTAGATTTTCAAAAGTTGATGCCCATCCAAACTTTGGTTTATTGAGTGCCACATAGGATGCCACCTAGATTTTCATTTTAACACTAACTTAATATCAAGTGTGAAAGCACCATAATTAACATTCCTATCCTTAGGACTAAATCAGGGTTTAGGGTTTAGGATTTAGGGTTAGGAAGAAGGAGTCCAACTTCAACATTTTCCTGGATCAAAGAGAACCAAGGAAAAGGGCCTCCCTCACTCAAGAAGGTAACTATGGTAGGTGTTGGCTGGTTCACCCTGACCCTAGGGGGCAATGGGCAGGCAGGCAGGCAGGCACATTGCAGCAGCAGCTTTATGGAAATGGTCTTCCATCAAGTGAGTGGGAGAGATTCCAAACTTGGATGCACCATCATCCACTGGATGCATGTTCTGATTCGATTGTGGATGAACTTTAACCAAGTTAAAATCTGGTTTAGGGTTTAGGGTAATGGTTTTTGTTTTTTACTGCACATCTACTTAACAACCTGTTTTGTGAAATATTAGTTCATAGGTAAAGTAACTCAGCTAACTAACCATGATGGTTAGCTAGGGAACTGGAAGCCAACAGAAAAAATTGTTTCATTACCACTTTCCATCCATCCATCCAGCCTCTAGGGTGTGCTGGTGCTGGGTGCTGGTTCACTCTCACAGAGGGTTTTAGGATGGTTCCTGCATTGGATGATGTTGGATACTTCTTCTGCTTCACACAATTCTGGCATGTAGTTTCATCCACTTTCCAGCTTATGCATCCAAAACACAAGGCAACAACCTTGAATGGAGTGCTTCTGAATGGATGGTCAGACCCCCTTTTTAAAATATATATATTTTAGAATAATAATTTTTTAAAATTTAAAGTTTAAATAAATAAATAATTATTATATATTATATTATTATTTTTTAAATTATTTTTTTAATGGGTGAATTCTCTAATGTGAAAAACAAGAGTTTATGGGGCCTTCTGGTAGGTATCTAAATTTCAAACCTTTTAACAAAAACAATTTTTTCATCAGGGTCCCATACGTAGCTAGCCAACAAGATAAAAAGGATGCTTAAATGATTTTATTTTCATGTTTTGTTTAGCCAAAATTGGCTAAATTGTCTCATGGATGATCACCACTTGTGCTAGCTACATCACAAAATTGGAAAAAAAAATATACACACGGCAAATTTTTCCAAGGTGAATGAATGTGGGCTTTTTTGTGAGTTTTTCTTTATGTGATGTTGTTTACACTTAGGGTAAAAGCCTATGGGTGGGGGACATTACCAAAATAAGGGGGTGTAGGATGATGGTTATATTCGAGTTCACCTCACATTTTGGGAATGTCACCTTCACTCCTATGGGCTTTATTGAGTTGTTTTTTGAGGCTATTGAAACGACATGGGAGGCATTAATGGAAACTTGAGGCTCTAATTGACAAGTGTGACTCTAGGAAGAAATTCCTTGTTTATGTGAAATTAACTAAATAGGCGTTGAGTGTCAACATGAAAAAGGCTAGTTCATGAACATGTGTTGAAATGCCAACCTTACCATGAAATTGAGTTTTAAAATAATTCATTGAAAAGACTATTAAAACATTTATTTTGGTGGACCTTATGAGTAATATTTAATAACTAATAACATTGTGGATGAAAATGTATGGTGAAACATGTGCCTTACTTATAACTGATTTTACATTATTTAGATGATTGCATAAACATATTTACAATTGTTTACAATTTTTATTGGGATTTGACATGGTTTTTGGTTCATTTGATTTTGATCACACCAAAAGAGAAATGCTAAAAATAATGAAAGTGATGTCAAGATTAACTTTTTGGTAAGTTATATAACATGTTCAATTTTCCTACTTTTTTTGAAGCTTTAAGGAGATTAAATTAGATTTTTTTTTTAAAAAGGAAAAAAAATTGGGTTTGTCACACAAAGTTTATAATTATCATTTCTTTATATAATGGTTGTAAGAGGGCAACAATGAAAGAGTAGGATATGCACACGTCAAAAGAAAGGTGATGATATTCATACAATGTAAGTCATCCATCCATTACACAAGTGGCATCATTGCTTGAGCAATAGTTGTGGACCTTTTATCCACCATGCTTGTTTTTTTTTGCATTTTTTAAAAAAACTACTTGCAAATCTTGGTGTCAATCTCTAATACAATTGGAGTGTGATTGTAGTCAAACAATGATCTTGTTGTAAGCTGAGACACTCCAATAAATAAGAGTTCTAAAAATGAACTAATATTTTTCACATGTGTGACAAATGAAGTTGCATCTTTTGACAATTATGCTCATGTTCCTTTGATACGTCAAACATGGAAATAGACAACAAGAAAAATGACCAAAGGGATTTATTGTTAGTCGAAAGTCTTTCCAAAAAGGTAAAATCTAGAGTCCTCTTCACATGTCATGGTGCTTAATGTATCCAATGTTTTTCCATATGATTAGATGGCACTCATTATATAAAACTTGGATGTTCAAGAACACTTTTGAACCGAAGGATTGTATGGCAAAAGACAACAAGGTTATTCAAAAGTTTTTTTTTTGTTGCTTGTAATGTTGGAATGTTGGTGATTGTGAAAAACTAGACAAGTTCGTTGATTCCAAAATTTTCAAAAAGCTAGAACTAGAGATTTTTTTAAAAAATCAAATAACCGACACAACAACAACAACAACATTGGTATGTTAAGGGATATAAGGTGCCCTTCAAAAATACAACATGAAAATTTCTCCAAGTGCTTTACGATAGGATTTTCAGCAATGGATTTTTGTATTGTTGAAAATTCACCAAAAAGTGAAATCAAAACTAAATTTTTGAAAAAAAAAAAGTTTGATTTTGGAGGGTTTCAATCGCCAGAAGTGAGAATAATAAATAAATAAATAAATAAATAAAAATTGCCAAATTCATTGTTCTTGGTTTTCATTGTGTAGCAAAACATATAAAACGACGATTAAAGATTGGTACTTTATTTCTAGTGATTTTGGAGGGTTTCAATCACCAGAAGTGAGAATAATTTAAAAATAAATAAAAATTGCCAAAATTCATTTTCCTTGGTTTTCATTGTGTAGCAAAAACATATAAAACGATGATTAAAGATGGGTTGTACTTTATTTCTAGTTTATAGCCAAAATTTGGCTAAATCTTCCAAAGGGATGATGATCACCACTTTGGCTACAAACAAAAATTCCTTAAAAAATTAAAAAAAACACTGGTTTTCAGAGCTGATATATTTTGCTATATATAAATATAACACAAGCAAAATGGATTATTAGCTAATGTCATGTACATCAAGTGTACAGTTATGAAGAAGATGTGTACAGAAGAAGGAGTAAGGACAGAAGAGTTTCCACCTTTAGACAGGAGAAATCCAGATTCATTGAAAATTTACTTAGAAAATCTCATTCATGACTTGCAGATCAGATGCTGAATTCCATTTCCATTTCCATTCCATTCCATCTTGTTTGTTGTGGTTTGCAGTTGTTGGATTCATAGTACCATTTTGCTCTTTTGGTGTAAGTAAGGAAGTAAAAGTACTTAGTGCTAGCCTCCTCTACTACCCAGAAGAATGCTTTTTTTCAGGACATTCCCTTTGTAACTTTTGTGTAAGTCATTCATTCATAATTATTATTATTGTTGATGAGTTTCTTTCTCTTCTTTTCAGACTGAGTCTTTTTTTAATTATTATTAATTACTACTACTCATGAGTGGAGTGAGGTCCGTGTGTTTCACAATTTGTTGGAGTGGTGGTGGTGGTGATTTTGTGGAATTTTCTGAGAGTTCTGCAATTGAGAGTCTTCGGTCACATTTTGTTGTCTGTGAGGAGAAGAAGAAGAACATTCCTTTTTTTGTCTTTCTCATTCCTTTGGCGTTTTCCAACACACCATCATCGGTTGGTTAGCCTTCGTTAGATAACTACTCTAGTACATGGGCCAGCCAATTTGACACTAATCTATCTATGAAGGAAGGTAGTTTGTTTCTTGTTTTGTTTTGTTTTGTTTTGTACTTATGAGATCCATGGAACTGGGATGCTTCAGATCGTGTGTTCTCGGTGTCCTTGTAAAAGCTCTCTACGAGGATGGGTGCATGGGCTTTGTTTGGTTCGATGATGTTTGTTTGGACTTGCAATGCAAAAAAGTTCTTGAATATTGAATGATTTCTTCACTGAAAATTAAATTAAATTAAATCGAAGCTGAAAATTTCCAGAGGAATTGGAATTTGCCTTTTGGTGTTGTTGGAAAAAAGATCTTGATGAGCAGGATTGAATGGAAATTTATTTTGGTAAGATTTTTGGATTCAGAATGTGGGAGATATGTTATTGATTTTGAAGTGATTTCTACGGCTGAAAATTCAAATAAATTCCCCAAAAAACCAGGTTTTAGAAGGAAAAAATTCAGTTGAGGACATGACATGGTAACACTTGGGGGCCACCACCAGCACAGGCCACACTAGTTTGTGTTATTTTCAAAAATGTTGAAATTTTCATATCTATATATTTTAACATTTTTCAAACATGTTTATATATATATATAATTTTTATATTTTTTCAGAAATTTTTTTTCGGAAGGAAAATTAAAGAATATGATGAAATATTTGGGAATATATATCATTTGTCAAAATGAAATCCTCAAAATTAATTAATTAATTAATTATTCAACAAACATGTGTGGCACCAGCCTTTTCACCTGCTTCATCCTGGTGTTTACGGAATATATAAAAGTAACTCCAACCAACCAGAGTCAAATATCCACGGGCTTACAATAATTCTTGAACATTCTTTGTTCTCTGACCCACATTCTATACCCTGGGTAATGGTCAGTGGGTAATGGCCTTTTTGCTATAATTTTTTATAATCCTGAAAAATAGCCGCAACCCAGCAGCAGCTCTGCAGCCCATCATCATCATCAGATTTAGGTCGGTTTGTCGTCAACAACCACCACCACGGGATAAGAGCAAAGCTGAAATAACTTGAATTTTGATGCATTTTTTATAAAAAAATAATCATCTCGATGTAAATTGCATTGAAATTTTATTCTCAAATTGAGATCAAACTAATAAATGGGTTAATTAATGAATTTTCACATTTACCACATTAAAATGCCTTCATAAAAAATTTAACTTGGAAGAAGATGCCAACCAAAACTAGTTTCTCCTGGCATTCATCTGGCTGGGTTGCATACATATGGGTATCAATAATTGATATCACAAAATGGGTTCACTGAATATAACTTGTGTGTGTGTGTGTGTGTGTGTGTGTGAGTGATACCCGTATGTATGCCTCTCATATGGTCAGTTTGCATGGACCGGGGTTAATACTTTAGTCACCTAAATATCATTCATATTTGAGCTAAGTGGTGAATATGGTGAGAGTATTGTGTGGGTGTACTTGATTGGCATGTTTTAAACTGGGGTTTCACTTCTAGGGTTTTTGTGACCTGAACCTGAGTTTGACATCTTTTTTGTTGGGATTGCCATAAGAATTGGACTTTTGGTATTAGTCGTTTGCTAGATCTGAAATTGAAACCATGGAAATATAATTCTTAAAAGGTAGAGTAAGAGAGTTGATTTTTTTAGTCAATTCTTTTGGATACATGTAGGCTAAATTTTATAATTAAATATTAAATTTTAATTATTTGTTGAACTCCATACCTATATAATAAACCCATGTTTTAATTTGTTATAAAATTAACTTTGTACATGTGCGTACAATGCCTAAAATAAATTGGGGGGAGTGTGTGTGTGTGTTGTGCACATGAGATTAAACCCGAACTTTGAAAAACCCACTCAGAGATTCTTTGAAAAAAAACAAGCTAAAATTACAAAAAGATCAAGCTCAAACCCCGCACTTAGAGAATCTCCAAATCAATTCTACAATGTGAAAACTGGGATCAGACAGAGATTCGGCTTAAAAAGAAGAACTGAACCAAAAACCTCAAATATGGCACGTTATTGGCATGTCTACCAGGAAAAAAGAAAAACAACAGATGAGTAAAGCAAAAGTGTGGCAGGAATCCAAAGGGAGTGTTACTAATTACAAGCTACAGTTCCAGAACTGCAAGCACAGTGCAGACTCCCAAGAGTGGCAGATGTTTCAGACCTTGACTAGAACTCAACTGATGATTATAAAACAAATTCCATGTGAGTCCCAGTTTCACTTCACAGATTGGATAGAATTTCTGCCCCCAAAGCAACAGGACCAGCCTTCAAAAAACTTGTATCACGCTTTGGCAGCTTTAAGTCTGTCAGCAAGCAAATTCTTGCCACGAAAACTTTCGGTAAGTGCAGAAGTGATACATTCCCAATTTGCATGCAGTTCCAAAAAAGAGACATCAACAAAGTTTGTCCAAAAGTGGGAGAAACATAATTAAAATCAGCAGCATTTTCAGTTGCCCCCCATGAAGCAATCAATGCTTAATTTGTGTGATAGCAGATGCCACAATCACTTACATAGCTAAGTAGGATTGGTCTTGCTTGTGAAGAACCATTACCAAAGATTCTCGTCAAAACTAGGAACTGGACAACACTTGTATTCTGTGTGCACTATCCACCAGTGGTAGTCTGATACCCGCTTTCAAAACATACATAGAAGCCTGATCTTGGGTGCCTATTGGGTAGCTCCTGAAAATCTTGTGTAAAAGATGGATGGTCTTGGTGTTGGTCCAAGATTGATTGTTGGCTCATGTAAAGCATGTATGCATACAATATTATAGCAGCCTGGTCTTGGTACCTATTGGGTACTTTTGAAAACTTTCATATGAACTTGGTATTGGGTCCAAGCTTGATTTTTGGCTAGTGTGAAGCATGTATACATAGGGTATATAAAAGCAACCTTTACACTTAAGAGGTAAGTGCATGTTAAGTCAATGTTAAGGACCAGAAAATAAGGACTTTCACATATGTATTGTGGAGTGTTATGTAGCAAAGATTTTGACATGGAAGTCCTTGTTGTCATGTGATGTTACGGCAAAGTTAAGCCCATTGTTAACTATCATTGAATCTTCCTAAAATGAGTATTTGAAGTCTGAAACATCATAAATGTTACATATGAGGCATGAAAATGTGTTGGTAACCCAATGGTGACAAAACTCTGCGACTAAAAATATTGCTCTAGTCACCTCCTTGCCATCCATCATCTTGGGAAGCTCACTCTAATCATTCTTTCCCACCATTGCTACCAAAGCAATATCCCACCATACCTTACATAAGCTTTGCACTCACCATCTTTAAAGTGTTGTATTTTTCATCACTACAACAACAACAATCATTACCAATAGAAGTAGATCATGTTCAACACCAAAAGAACAAGTTTTCACCCATACATATGTATAGAAGTACCATGGATTACAAATTCAAGGGCAATAATACTTGCATAGTTTCCATCATCTTAATGCTTGAGTAGAACTTTTATTCCTAACTTTGTTTATCACCATTTTTGGCCTAAGCTTTTACAGGAGCTTAGGTACTTATTTTGATTTATATTAATTAATTAATTAAATTAATTGTGGTGCACCCCAAAACACAAATGTTTTGATTTTTTTTTTTGCAATGGGCCATTTGGTTAACCTATCACCAAAAACATTATGGAATGCCCCCCTCCTCCCGAAGTAAAAATCACATTTTTAACATTGCTTTACACTTAAAATCATATAAATGCATTTTTTTACACTTATATTGTTTTACACAACTACATAAAACCATATAAATGTATTTTTTATTTTTATTCTTACACTATTTTACACAACATGAAATAGATTTGCACAATTTTACATTTACACTTACATGAACATAGATGGATATTAAACATTTACATTTACACAAAATGCAAATAAATTTCATTTTGGGATTTACAGTTACACAAAATGTAAGTTCTAGACCATTTACACACACAACACTAGTACATATCATAGCCTATGGTCAGTTTCCACATTGACAAAACAAATAAATCTTTTTTTTCAAAAAATGAATTAGTGTTTAACATTTGAAGTTATAAATTGTTCCATCACTATTTAGCATTGTGATACGAGAAGTGAAATTATTTAGCCTATAGCTTATGATAATTATGATGATTTTCAACATGTTAATTTCATATTTTCATCAAATTTCATTTTACTATTTCCATGATTATTAATAATGGAACTAACCTTAAGGTAAGATATACTTTCAAGACCTTTCCAACCATTTAAAAATAACCCAATTTGGATAAGTTTTAGTTCTCAAAACTTGTGCCAAAAAATTGAGACATTGTGAGATTCAATCTCCAAAAGAAGAATCCACTTGGCAATGTTGGGATCCACTTTCTTGCACTTTTCAACACTTGTAAAAGTGTGCTTGAGCCTCAAGACTCTTGGCTCACTTGTCTAAATATGCTTTAATTTTGGTTGTGAGCCTAAAGCTAAGCTTGTGCCATTTTGTGTTTTTTATTAATGGTAGGTTGCAACTATTTTGTAATGTTAAACATTACATTAATCATTTTTTAAAAAAGTATTTTGATTTTAAACATATTTTATCAAAAAAAATCTTGAAAACCAAGTGATATTTCTATGTTTCCTTCAATTATAATGATTATTAGACAATATTTTCAAATCACACAAAATCCTATATTTTGTGATGCAAAAAATGGAACATACATGGATTGGAACATTTTTTCATGGGCTTGCAATAATGTCCAATTGAAAATGGGTTAAACTTGAAAGATTAACTTTGACAAATACATCTTCCAACAAGCCAATCAACATCATAATTGAACTCATCAAAAGAGTATTGAACTATGTGATCCCTGGTAACAACACAAGACACAAAGCACATGGATCCAAAATTCTACAATATAAACAAGAAGTTTAAATAAACAAAACAATGATAGAACAAATAAGAATAAATTAGTTCACAAAACAAAACACAAGCAAACATGAAAAAAAAAAGAAAAAAAAGAGAGAAAACAAACCTTGAACTCATTATAACAAATTGAAAATGTAAGAAACAATAGAAAGGTGTAACTTTAGATGGAAGTAAAAAACTTCAAGGTCTCATAACTTTAGAGGGGAGCAAGAATTGGTGACCAAGTTCAAGTTGGCATATGAAAACAAACTTTTTACCATGGATCTAATTTGTGAATCATAAACATTATAAAAGATTTTTCTACAAAACAAAACAATGAATAAAAAATGCAATACATAAGAATGAAAATAAATAGTTTTAAAATAAGAAATTGACTACTTAAAACACAGATGATCACAACCTTTTAAAATCTTGCAAAGAAAACATCTTTTAACCAAAAACCAAGGAACATAAAAAGATGAGAAAAAACTTACAAAACAAAAATAAGAGGAGAAAGAGAATAGAAAAAAAGGAACTTGAAAAAGGGAATGTGTGACATGAAAGGAGAGAATGAAAGATAATGAAAAGACCTTTCGCAATGAGTTGGGAGCCAACCCAAGGTGGGAATTTTTTTTTTTTTTAATTATTTGATAATTGGGTGTGCTTTGAATGATGACATGCCATTGTAAGTGTCTAATGACATGGAGAACAATGTGAAAGTCTGAATAGATAATTGTTACAAAAAGATTTCAAAGACAATGCAATACATACATTTTTCCTTTCTATGGGTCAATGGCAACATTTGTTATCTTAGCTGACTTACATTAAAAATATGGTGTGAAGGTTGTCTAATATTAATTTGAAACTTGTATAGGGTTGGTTTTACCTTAGGTCCCAAACAAGTCTATATTGCTTTAGGTCATTATATCAAATAATAGGCTATGTACTATCAATGTTGATACTCGATCAATACTAGGAACATATGTAATTCATACCCTATTGACTAACTGTGAGGTGTTTCACCACAAGGCTATGCTTAGCCCTTATGCATTATTAGTTTGGGATCTAGAGGTCCCATGTTGTTCCTTTGATGTCAAATTGACAATGTTCTATTAAATTTTGACTTATCTTAAACAAAAAAATAAATCATATTAATTAGTTTTTCCTTTCAATATAGTGAGATTAAATGTTTTTTGGATTTTGATATTCTTGGCATGTAGTTTTTAATGGTATTGTAACCAAAAAAGAAGTGGCATGAAACCTCAAATAATGAGCAAAATTTCAACATGTACATCCACCTCATTTAAAACAAAATCTTTATTTTGTTGGAAAATATACATTTTTTACATCGATTCCTAACTACAAACACCAACTACCAATAATTTGAAACACAAGCACCTTAAGGTTGCACTTCTAGGATTTGTCAAAAATGGTAGATGTTTCCTATGCAATTACACACATCACAAATTTTTCAACATAGAAGTGGATTAACCACTTAATGTCCACCTCTTTAATCTTTTTATCCAAGTATCATCCCACCATTGCTATAATCATTACAAATTCATTGAAAAATGCATATGCCTTTTGCCCAAAATCTTTTCCTAGACATTTATCTCTTTCCAAACCTAGATCGAAAAATTTATTGCATTTTCTAATTTTGCAAAAGATCCCCATGAACCTTTTTCATACATAATTCTCTCAAATAACGTTATCCACCATGCAACTTACAACACACCCCAATAATCCACTCCAACTTTCCAACTTATTCACTGATACATGATAAGACATAAAATAACACAAAAACATAACACAAACTTCCCATCCCCACTACCTTTTTTATGTTTTTAAGGCAATTAATTAATGGGACTTGACAAACCATGAATCTCTATACTCATTCATCATCTCCATTGCTTATGCAACAATTAAGAAACGTTAAACACAATTCACAACTTTTTATAGATGTCCATCTCCACTTAGTTTTGCATCTTACATAATGGAAATTTAAAAATCTAAAACTTCAAACACAAATTTCTTCCCTTCAAAATTTTTTAAACCACTAATATTTATCTCTTAACACCGACAATTCACTCCATTCATCACAATCCCTCTCCCTATTCATCTCCTCCATTTGTCCTCATCTCCATTGCCATATCCTTGACACCACCATTGTCACCAAATCTTCAGCCACAAACTATAAGCTAGAAAAAGAAACACAATTGTGCCTACAACATTCTTAAAACTTCTCACACGACATAAGATTACCATCACCATCATCAATAGCCTTAGTTGAAAGCCCAAAACCCAAAAGTTGTTTAATAACCGTGTCGATGAGTCCACACTATCTTAACACCTAAAATGTTTCTAAACCGTCATGCACCATTTTGCAACCTCTCACCCCATGTAACTTTTGCTTACCATATATCCAAATCTCAGCCAGAGTAAACCAGCACCCATGAACTCACCACCATAGATAGATGGTGCTTGGACATGACACTTTTTTTTCATTGCATTCTTGTTTCCCACCTAACCTCCCCATAGTTGAGGGTTCTAAATGTGTGTTGGGTGTTCTAAAATTGGGGTTCACCCAATTCAAAGTCCCTTTTAGGGTTTTCAAACACAAGAGCATCTGTGAAATGAACGGTTAATTTTGGTTTGGTTATTGTGTCTGATAACAAAGTATTTTGTGGGTTACATTCCCAACAACTTTAACTTGTAACCATGTCAATTGTTGAAAGAGGAAGTGCTAGATGTCTTTGGACGGATTGTGGATATACTAACAAACCTGCCATAGATTCACAAGGTAAATTTTTTAAAAACTCAAAAATGGTAAGCCAATTTTTTTCTCATGAATTTTAGACAAAAGGTGATTTTTTTTCCCAAAATGAAACTGGTTAAAATAGGTGTTAATGGGTTTTTCTTTTAGGCCAAAATTTGAAATTAATTAATTAAAAAAAAGCTAGATTCTACATTTAAGTTCCAGTAGATAGCCAAAAATATAGAACGATGCTTGAATTTTTTTTAGCTTTTCATACTTTTTTTTTATAGCCAAATCTGGCTAGATCATGCATCATCATGTGACGCGGCAGGGGAGGATGCTTTAAGAAAAACAGTTGTAAACTGAGTTATTATTATGTAGAACTTACAAGGTGTGGTAAAGGCATGTCTGGTGAAAGCATGTCGGAGTGTTGGCGTATATCCACTTTGTCAGCACATTCCAAACAACACATCTATCTAGCTTTCCACTTTCAACCTTTTGTCATAATTGTAATATTTATACATATCCATTTTACATGATAAAAAGGGTAATTTCTCGGATCACTTATGAAAGAAAATTGCTTGAGTATAGCTACTTTGAGAGAGCTCAGGATATGAGTAAGTATTAAAAGACTCTCTCTGTGTCTCTCTCTCTGTGTCTCTCTCTTCCATCTCTCTATAAAAGTAGTCATTGCATTGAAGCTCCACTTCGTCTGGCTGGGCGACACAACAACCACCACCACGTTGGGAGAATTTACTTGGACAGAAGATGATGATTGAGATTGATTACTTTGTTTCTGAGGCTTTAGAAATCTGCTATGAAATTGATTACTTTGTTTCCGAGGCTTTAGAAAAATCTGCTGTGAAGAATTCTTGCACTACCTCTCTCTCTCTTGCTGGGTGTTGTTGCACTTTGCATTGCAATACCCATTTCCATTATTAAGTGGTGTCGTGCATTAGTTATTGTAATAAAAGTGGGTTAGTTGAACTTTATTTGCTAGAAAGTAACAAGTGCAAGTCAGTGTTTTTTTTTCTTTTTGGTGAATTTTCACATTTTTTTATGACCCCAAAAAATAATAATAATAATAACAAAAAAAACTCAAGGCTAATTAATTGTACAAATGCTTTTTTTTTGGGACAAAAAAATTAACAAAAAACAAAAATAGCCTGACAAAATTTGAGAGAAAAAAAATCACATATTACTACCATATTTAGACTTCCTGTTGGTGGTTGCCCAAACTAGGCAAGGATTTCAAAATAATTTTACTTTATAGTCTGACCTTTAGCCAAAAAGAAGAAGAATACTCTTTTTACAGATTCTTGAAATTTTGGCAAAATTTGATCACACCCTAAGAAGGAGTTTGCCAGATTAAGTCAGGTTTTTCTGCCTAAATTTATATTATTTTGAAATTTTTCCAATAAATTTTTTTTATTAAACACTAGTCTTGTGCAAAAATTGAGATTCTCTAGCTATAGTATAAATACAATTTTTTTATAAAAAAAGGTAACAATTAAATCTTGTTTTCTAAGCAGTTCTCTTTGTTTTGATTGCTTGTACATAAGATTTTATTTTATTTTAAATTTTAAAAAAATTGGATGTTGTGCAGAAGTCAGACAAAACTACTACTACTAGGTACTACAAATTTTTATTTTTATTTTAATGGAGTGGAATGTAGATGGAATGAAAGTGGTGTTAAAACCTAACTATCACCTAAGCTCCAAATGTTTTGGGCCTTCCCAAAAACTTCCAAAGGTTTTATAAATTTAAAAAAACTGTTCTTTTGAAGTCACATTGAAGATTGTCTAAAATCAAAAGAAATTTTTTTTTAAAAAAAATTTCTTAAAAAAACCAAAAATCAAAACCAAAGGTTTCTTTCAAAATCAAGAATTGCACAAGACTAGTGTTTAATAAATAAAAACTAAAATGAGGCCGATACCCATGCAATAATCCATAGAAGAGCATATATCAACAATACACAAAGCCCATAACACAATTTTCACAAACTCATAACTAATTGAAAAATTTAAAAAATCAGCTTCAATTGAGTTTTTTTTGTCATTGGCTAACTAAAAATAGCCAAAAAAAAGTGCAATTAAAAATTAAAAGTGCTAAAACCAAGTTTTTTTTGGGTGAAATTTTCATTATCTAGAATTTGACCAAAAATTTAAGAAAATTGCTCAATTTTTTAATTTTATAGATGGTTAAAGTAAGTAGTCAAAAAATATAGAAGCCACCATATTGAATTTTTAAAATTATATTCATATTGAATTTATAGTCAAAATTGATTAAAATATTCATATGGACAAGCCATCGAGGTTCTGGTTGGTCTTTTTGCAACTTGTTTTATGTAAACAAAAAAATTATAGAAATACAATAATTTTGATGAC
>Ga0116227_10005983_pt1 | contig 25062 bp, 18 predicted proteins | sample S1TSphgellanicum_FD_89693 | JGI IMG/M metagenome (GOLD analysis project Ga0116227, IMG submission 89693) | Host-associated microbial communities from peat moss isolated from Minnesota, USA - S1T2_Fb - Sphagnum magellanicum MG | ecosystem: Host-associated > Plants > Peat moss > Unclassified... | reverse complement strand
TGACCCCTCAAATCGTCTTCTGAGTTTTCGGGAGTCCCGGAGGACTCCATTTTCCCACTTTTGGGAGTGTGAGTTGCATTCTCACACTTAGCCCCAAAGTGGGGTTGCGACAAATTGTTTGCTTATGACCAAACACTTATTTATATCTTCATCATATGTGTTTCATTTTGAGTGATTTAAAATGTTAAAGGAGCACCACTTCAAGCTCTAGAAATAATTGTTGAAGTGCAAAGGAAAAGGAACAATGAAAAAATATCAAGAAGAAAGATAAGCTTTCCAACTTACAAAACACGTTTTTTTTTGTTTTTCTTCTCTTTGGACCCCTCCTACTTTCAAACCTCACAATTTTCTTACTTGTTATTCATTTTAAACGATTTAAAGTATTATAGGAACACCATCTAAAGTTTTATGAATCATTTTTTAGCTCTAAAAATAACAAAACAACATACAAGGAATTTTTTGGGTGTTTGCAAATCGGCCTTCGTAATGTTTGATGGTATGTTTTTTTGAGTTTTTGACCCATGTATTTTGGGGGGTTGTAACTTTCTCATTTCTAATTTGTTTTTGATGATTACTAGTGTGTCGAAATGAGAGGTGTTCATGTTTTGTTTGGACATAAAAAACAACGAAGGTTTCCCCTTGGATTTGGTTTACCTTAAACACTTAAGTGTTTGGTCACTGATTGGTTTACCCTAGGGGTTTTAATAGGGTGGAATCAACCCACCTATTTTATATTACAATAGCAAATTAGCTCTAAGTTTTAAAAAAAACTCCAAGCCCAAGAAGATGTTGAACCAGCAGAGAAGAATGGCATTTGTGGCTATCAACTAGTGATTCACATACTAGATTAGTCTCAAAGATTGTTCTCTATCGGTACACACACCCACATAAAAAGATTGAAGATTCATTGAAATATATCATTAGCAGATTACATTGCAAGTTATATCATCAAGATCCATAGTTAGAAATCATCATAGAAAAAACTAGATGCTTTGAAAGAAAATTATAGCTTGAGTAAACTATATTGAAAAACACCTTTTTTTCTCCTCTTGCAACAATATTATTCACATTTCTCAACAAAATTGAGTTAAACAATAATAATAGAAGGTGACTTTCAATTGAGTAGCTCACATACACCATAAACCTTTGTATTTATTATTTAAAGAGACTGTCACTCATGTGGGTTAGAAGAGAACATGCCAAAAAACAATTGAGGGCTTCAAACTGCTACTACATTCCATTATATTAATAACACCCAAATCAAATTCAAGAAAAAATGAAACTCAAGTATCCTTTATAGATCAAAGCTTCACTCCAAACATTATTTATGTGTGAAGATTAGGAAAGAAAATTATCCTTATAATACGGGAAAATCTTCACTATATTGTGGTACCTTTCCCAATAGATTAGTAAAACAAAAATTACTGAACTTTACGTTGCAACTGAACACACCAATATTTTAAGCCCTTGCTTATGAAAAAAAATCTCATTATTTTTCACAACTTTAAGTTCACAAAAAAACATGTGCACATGTTATAAAAAGGGTTGGTTAATAATTCAATGTCATTATGTCCTAATGTGTCACAAGTAAGAGTTTTGCACTCAAGTGAAGACAACCTATACACCTAATCTAAAAACACTATAGGTTTGAAAAGATGAACAAGAAAACCTTATAATTGGAAAAGAGAAGAAAACAAATACAATTTAGTCCGCAACCCAATTTCTAGTCTTGACATCTTCTTATCGTTGCTACAACTCCAGTAACCTATATGTGCCCAATATCATCATGAACAAGTAGCAAATCAACACCACAACATGCAACTCCAAAGGAAACTATACATCACTACTAGTACCACTATCATCATAAAGTCCATTAGAAGCTACTAGAATTGGACCATCTAATTCTAGTAAGATTGCTACCAACAACAAAAGAGATGGTCATAGTGTTTACAAAGAATGCAAGCAAAACCAAAGGCAAAGAGTGGGAAAAGAAACATAAAAAAGGAAGAGAAGGGAAGCAAAAGAAAAAACTTTAGGGAAAAAAAAAAACTAAGGAAAAAAAGAAAAAGAGTACACTATCCCATTTTTCAAGTTCTTCTCTTGTGTGAATTCCTTTGAAGTCTTGCTCATGGTTGTCAGCATTGTTGGTGTGATGTGAAATGGTCTTACAATGCCACTCATAACCATTGATTTTTACTCCCTCACCCAATGCCTTTGGTAATAGGTAGATCGATGACAAGGTATGCCTTTAGAAATATATTCGCCTCTTCCATCATCAGATTGCCATAGCTAGAAAACAAAACAAAACCCCATGCACAAAATCCACAACAAAAAAATAATTCCAAAAACATGATCAACATTCTTCAATAGCCACGTACATTACAAAGCAATGTCCACATGGGTAATCCTGATGTATAATAGAAAATTTATATGAGGAATCTTAAATTCACAATGGAAATCTTACATTGATAATCATGATTTGCAACAAAAATCTTGCACAAATAATCCTCATCCACAATGCGAATCTTACTTGGGTAGGTTAATACTAAAGTATACTAGCCAGTGACCAAACATTTAAATGCTCATGACAGGCCAAATCCAAGGGGAGGGCTCCATTGTTTTAGGTGTCCAAAAAAAACTTGAACCCCTTCTCTTGGCACATTTGACACATTAACAATCATAAAAGATATTAGAGTTGAGAAAGTTACGGCCCCCCAAAGTAAAGGGAGTCAATCATTCAAAAAACAACCATTGAACATTACAAAAGCCGGTTCCCGAACACCCAAAAATTTCCATGTATGTTGTTTTATTACTATTAAAGTCCACAAATGATTTATAAAACTTCAAGTGGTAGTCCTATAGCATTTTAAATCTTTTTAAATGAACAAGAAATAAAAACATTATGAGGCTTGAAAGTAAAAGGGGTCCAAAGAGAAGAAAAAAGGAAAAAAATTCGTTTCGTAACTTGGAATTTTTTTTTCCCTTTTTTTTTCACTTTAAATATGATTTTAAGAACTTGAGGTAGTATTCCCATAAGATTTTAAATCACTTAAAATGAAACACATATGATGAAAATTGTTGAGTCATAGTCAAACAATTGGTAATGGGCCGGTCTATTCTAATCCGTAGATGGAAATCTATGGTGAGTTACATGGTGAATTGGTTTAAAATATTGGTGTTAAAACTATTGAAATGTAACAATGTTAAGATTAGTTGTTTTAATTTTGCAAACATGATCATATATAATTTACAAATTTTTAATGGGTCCAAGCATGATTGGGGTACCCCATTTGAAACATAAGGACTCATTCCTAAGACTCTTGAATTCACTTTTTTCTTCACTTTTCCCATGACCAATTTTACATCTCATGTGAAATGAAATAATTGTGTTCCAAATTTTACGTGGGCGTCTAAAGTATCAATTGTTGTCACTTATGAAAGTGAGAATAATAAAATTTATCCAATATCAATGGCCCAAAATTCCCAAAAAATTGAATTTTTTGAAACTTTTTAAATTGCAGTAAGGCATTTGGTTCTTGTCACATTCATATATTTTATACACATTAGCACATAAGATGTTTGTGGTAAAAATCTTGGGCCAAATTTTTTTTTTAGACATTCCTTATGAATCCTCAAATTTTATTTTTCTCATGAGACAAAGTCTTGGACTTTTTTCAAGGACTTGGTAGGAATCCTTAAACTTGTGCAAATTTGACATTCTATGCATAGAATAGTATATTTATAATATACATTTATCCATGAATAAAATCAAATGTTCAATATGAATGTGTCATTAAGTTTCAACGTGTTTAAATGAGGGGGTTTAGTCAATATAAAATGAGACTGTCCTTTTGGATACCCCAACCATATTATGTTACAATGTTAAAATCTTGAGGATTAAAATAGACCATTATTTTACAATGTTAATTTGTGTTATACAATTTTATCATTAATATTATAATATGTATGTAATATCAAACAAAAATGTTAACATAATATCACAATATATTGAACCATAAAGTTATAATCATCATGTGTATATTTTGAAATATTGATAATGTTCATTACATCATATACAAAATGATGTGTTAAATAATGTACATACTTGTTTCATGTTGTGAATGTTTTACATATCATCCATTTATCCATGGCTAATTCAACATTAACAAATAATATTGTCAACAATTTGTTTTGGTATGATTTTAATCCAAATTTTGAACATTATCATGATAATATGCTCATGTAATTAAAGCACACAAATTGCATTTAACATTTATTCTCAATATTGAACTCTTGTGGAATTTTCATTCGAATGTTCACAAATTGAAAAAGGTTGAGCTTCATTTTATTTTTTTTCAACTACAAGTATTTTGTCGAAAAAAAATTGAGTATTTGTTTACACTTTGTAAATGGGAATTATCTCAATGTGACATTTGAGAACAAACACATCCAAGAAATTTCCTGGATTTGATGATTCACACACATTACATGAAAGACAAATTGGATTAAAAGAAACAAAGTTAATCACATACTATAAATAGATATTTTACAAATTGAAAACATGGAAATTTATGTTTCATTCAACATTTTATTTATCTTAATCCATGCAAATTTTAAGAATGTGAGTTGTGCAATATGATCAACATTAATTTTGAGCTTTTAAAAATAGTAAATAGACATGATATGTAACATCTTTCTTAATTTTATGATTGTATTCTTCTTTGATTTGTGAAAATAAGGTTGATCATGTAATAACCTTTTGATTTTGTAATTTATGTCTCCATGGAATGTTTACTAGATACCCTTGTAACAATATTTATATATAACACATAATTTACCTATAGGCTATATCTATTAATGTGACATGTTTTGTAACCTCGTACTTCTTCATTACAAACTAAACATTATAAGATTATGTTGTATTAAATTATAACATTTGACATAGGCTACATATCTTACATGTGTATAACATGATATAACATAAATGTTCTATTGACATTACAAAACATGGTTCTAAAAAACATGTTAACATTGTGTTATTAAATTCAAATGATGAAATAAAATAATTCAATGGGGAATAATGCAATTAAATATATGTTACATCCATGCAGTTTCACATCATGTTAACATAATTTAATCATGTTATTTTCCATTGACATAATAAAAAAATCAAAATAACATAGTCATAATTCAATACTGCCTCTTCAAAATTAAATGTAGGTTGTTCAAAATTGAACTCGTGACCTACAAAGAAAATTCAATAAGGTAATCAAATAATGCATGTAAAAAATTCTATGAGACATAACACATTTGCAACTAGTTATATGTTACAATTTGATGTTCACTATGAGAAATTTCATTCAACGAAACCACACTACCTTGCAACTAAAACTTTAAAAAAAACTCATATATAATTGTTTTGCCACTATCCCTTGGGTATTACAACTATTATGCAACTATCCCCTAGAAATAAAGGGTACTAATAAATAAATTGCCATGTAAGAAAATCAATTGGTTATATTGTAGTTGCAAGTGAATTAAAAATCGGTCTTCTATATGATAATTTATACACATCATACATAGATATGTAATCAACCATGTTAGAGTTTTTTAGGAATTGTGTTCTAGTTACATGTGGCAACTACTTCAAAACAATTGTAAATGTGTCATTAAAACAAAAACTATGTTACAACTAATGTATAATGTACATACATGTGATCATGCTACATGTCCACATTTTCACCATGCATTATAAAATACATTTGCAACTAGTTATTGATTACGATTCCCATTTATATAGTTAGTATGGCCACTAGTGCGCCATTACTAAAATATTATTGTTCAACTATGTTATGATTATAGTGCAACTGCTTATAATTTAATAAGGATACATATTCATATGCAATGTTTTATAAAGAATTTATGTTTCAATAATTTGATTATTAGATATTAACTATGTTTAATACACTTAGTTATTATGAACTTATTGACTATACTAAATAATTGACTATTAATATGAATAAATTTACATGTAATTCATATAATTAATTTTACATTAACTAAAAAAATAATTACTTATTAAATAATAATCAAATAAATATTTATCCAAGTTGGGGTACTTCATTATGAATTAGATCGATTATTTAAAATAATTATTAATTCATCAATAATTACCAATTCATTAATTACTTAAATTCATTAACTAATTAATTATTTGGATACATATAATTAATTTAGATGTGATATTAAAAGCAAAGTGTATATTATATTAAAATTTGAATTTGGTGTAGACATGGATATGCCTATTTATACCCTGATGATTTCTACCCAAATTCATATTTAATATTTAATATTTACAGTGAATTTTTTAAAATAATTGATTAATTATAACTTACTAACTAATATGTAATTTAATTAATTAATTATTATGCACTTTATTCATATAATTTGTTAATTGATTAAAATAACTAATTGTTTTTCTCAAAATTCATATGATAAATGATATGAATTTAGATCATTAATCATCTAATAATAAATTAGCTAAAGTCAAATAATTAATTATTTGAAATAATTAACAAATAAATTAGATTTTCTAATTCAAATAATCAATCCAAATAATTATTTATCATATATTTAATTCAAAACTGTATGTTTCAATTAAATATTTATCATAAAATCAGATACACTCATTATTACAAAATGTGGGTGTAGTTCATTAGTCTTCGTTCACTAAACCAGTGAATTCATTACTTCTTCATTGGTCCATGTTCGCTACAACCAATGAATTCACTCAAAATTCAGTGACATCACTTGGCGTATAGGGACATCTTTTGTTGTAGTGATTATTTTGATTAATTTATTTTTAAAATTATTAGTTCAATTAAATATTTTTAATAAAATGTTCAAATAATTAAATCTTAATTATTTCACATATCTAATTATCTTATAACTAATAATTTAATTGTATAACTTACATAATGAAAAACAAACACAAAACATGTGGGAAAATCTTTCTATAATTGCAACTCAATTTGCAATGAAAAACAACTAAAAAATTGAACCCACATGTTTTGTCTTTGAATCCGATGTTATAAACTATATAAATAAAGCATGTTCTCTTATGTTCTCACATTAAAATAAATGTGTTATTTTGGGAAAAACTTAGTTCGAAAAGCAAAACGTAAATTTTTTAAAAAATAAATCATAGTTATTCTTTAGTTCACTTAGTCTTGTGTTTTTCTACCTACTTAACCTAGGTGATTAAGTAGGTTTTACTTATGTACCTACTTAGGTAGGTAAGTACATAGGTATGTAGGTCCTAAGACCTACCAACCTATTTACCTATGGTTATATACAACCTACCTAAGTACTATATTAATATTAATATTAATTTATATTTCCAAAGTATAATTAATATGCCATGTGGAAATTTTTTGTTGTGCCACATGTCACAATCTTGGACCATCATTAACATTCACAATGGATGATGGAGATCAATATTTCAAAAAAAAAAAAAATTGTGTCCAAAAATCTTCATACATTACTACAACATGTGGATGTTGTTTACTATTCCAAGTTCACTAAACTAATGGATTCATTACTTTCCAACTAGTTCCCATTTACTAAGACCAATGAATACACTCAAAGTCTAATGAAATCACTTGGCTTACAAGGACATCTTTTGTTGTAACAATAGTGCGACCTGTTAGATTTTAATGGATGGATGACAATTAATGACATCAACATGACATGATGGGTGCAATTATAATGGAATTGCATAGTTATTGAAAATGAGTTGTTTTAACAAAGTTATAATTGAATTACAATGAATTGTAATGTATATATGGTGAGTTGCAATTTTGCAACTCATGTGATTTGTCCATTAACATTCACAATGTATAAATATAGTGAGCTGCAAGGCCAGTTGTGAAACACCCCTTTCTCTCACAGTGGTTTCAATGCATTATAACATTAGGTTCACATACATGATGTCTAATCTATAAAGAAAGCATTTTAAATATATGTATATCAAAATGTTCACAAAAAACCTCATTAAATACATTTGCTAGTAACCTACTCAATGTTCATAGCCTAGTGAAATGGTTATAATAACCTAGCCTATTAATTTAGTCCCAAAATGACTATAATACATATGTTGATGGCATGTCAATGCCGCAACATATCAATTCAATTTGGATTTCCTTGGATACTTATACATCTTATTATAAAATATATATGGCTATGTGGCCATACATTTCATGAAATGTGGCTAGAATAACATTATGGATAGTATTTACATTGGGAAGATTATTTATTTGATATCAGTTCAAGGTGCAAAAATTGTATATCTTTGTAAATAATTTTTTTACAAATATGTGCTATAAGCATAAGTATATGTGGTAACTACATGTTACATATATTAGACATATTTGATTTACAAACAAATAAAAATGACAAAAGTTATAACCTATATAATTCCAAAAAATTTAATTACACCACTTGATGTAACAAACTTATTAGAAGCATAGACAAATAAACCCTAAGCATAATTATTTGGTAAAATTTGCATCTATTTATTTTATTATTTTTCTTAAATTGTAAATTTTTATGCTATTCCAAAACTTCATTCAATTTTAAGTGTCATCTTTATTCTTTTTAGCATACCACTTTCCTTACCATTCAATGTTGTTAGCATCCACCATGTCCATCTCAAGCAAAATGTTTATTTCCTTTGCCATTTCCATGGCTTGCAATTACTAAATTCTATAAAAGGTAAATAGATATATTAACAAATTGCAAATTTCAAAATATCAATGGAAGTAACAACAAGTAGACATGATGTACAACAACACATTACTATCACAATTTACAAAACAAATCAAAATGTGAAATATAGTGGATTGGTCATATATATGTTGTGGGGGGAAGGTTTCTTCTTACGGTTCAATTGTTTTGATTCACTACATGGAGCCATTAAAGTCAATACATTTGAAGTTTGTTTTGTCAAATTGTATCAATAGGAATCAAATGTAGAAAAATTTTCTTGTTCAAATTTTATTATTATGTAAATTTATTGTAATTAATCTAAATGTTATAAGGTTGATGTAAATATTTGCACTAGTCTTACCACCTTTGTTATGTTAAATTGTAACTTTAATTATAATTTTAACTTACCTATCTTACTTAGCACAACTCATATATTCAAATATCAATGTTAGCTCATTCATATTATGATGTCATTAACATAATTCCATTATCAACTCAAGCTTCAAGTCATGATTAAAATTAAAGCAACAAGATATGACTAAATTACAAGTTCATTCTTGGCCATGTTACCTAGCACAATAAGTTCAATCTAAATTTTTTAGGGTTTAGACATGTTACAAAGCTTCCAAAAATGTTGCAAAAGATTACATACATGTTACAAACATGTCATGTGCAACACAATGTAACATATGTTATGGAGCAATGTCAATGTAGTTTTGAACATTTGTAGCATGTAGTTTTGTGAGTCTATGGAACGTAACTTACATGAATTGAAATTTAAAAAAATAGATGACATTCGCACATTAGATTATAAGTAAAAATGTTACATGGCCTAAAGTTACATTTTCAACTAGTACATGTGCATATGTTATGTGTGGGTAGAAGTTACATGGGAGAATGTCCATGTACACAAAACACAACTATTGAATTTGTAAATAAACATATGGCATAGTAACATACCTATGTACATATGCCTAATAGAAAATATTGTAAATGGCAAACTGTTAAAGGTCCACCAACTCCCCCATTCTTGGAGCTTTAGTTTCTTCCCAAGTTGGGGTCTCCTTGCCTCCACAAATAGAACAAACTTACATGAATTAATGGCGTTAGATATTAAAAGTCATTGAAAATAACTAATCTAAACATGGATAAATTGTAACATTCAAAATTTACTAAAATATGACACAAAATAAGGTTATATATATAATACCAATCAATTAGTAAACACAATAACTATAAAGATCCGATTTCCTATGGAAAAAATAATAATGGTCACCTAAACTAGAACTAACCTTATTTCATGCTTGAACCCTCAAGGTTGTTAACTTGCAAAGTCAAATGCACACATTACTTCATATACTTTAATCATGACAACCAAAGAACATAGAGGTCCTACAAATCTTTCAATTTCACCAGATGATGCATTACTAAGGTCAAGACAATGCACAACAATTTCATATAGTCTAAAAGAATGTTTAAAATATTACATCACACTGTAACTTACAAAAATGCTTCAATCAAAGCATGCCTAAGAATCCTAAAGGATTCTTATGAAGGTGTTTAGTTCAATGTATGGTTACCCTCTTCCTTAACAACTTACCCCTTCTTTAGCTCCACGACGTATAAGTAGTTGTACTTTATATGTAATTTCTCCAAAACAACATCAACAATAATCCAAATACAACATTGAAGGCCCAATATAATATTCTAGTAACTTGCAAAAACATAACCACAGTGCAAGAGAAGACATGCAAGTAACAACATACATTACATCAGATTACAAGTGCCACCACATGGCAAATGCAACATATAATTTGAAGGTGCTAAAAATATGAACTTCCTCATTTTCTTTTGCAAGGGGCATTAATTTTTTGACATCTACCCTTATCTAGACCCTTTTTTGATTTGTTAGCTTGGTTTTTCCCTTGAATGTCCTTTAAGATGGCTTCTTACACAACTACATATGTCACAACAATTATCACACTAGCACCAAATTGTGTGTCCTTTGCAAGCAAAACACGTGGAGGAACATAACTCTTACTCTCATTTATCACACATGATACTATTATCAATTTCCCATTTTGAAACATGAGGCCATTCACCTTGCCATGCACATTATGAAGCGCTATTATATAAAACTCTTGTTTCTAGATTGTCAAATGTTACTAATGGAATAGGGTGTCCATGTTATAGATTTGGGATAGGGTGGCATGTTACAAGTGAAAAAAATGACATTAATTGTACTAATTTTATGAAGGCACAAGATTATGTAACTAGCTTTTTGTCTTGATAAACACTCACATCAAAAAATAGGTGGCATGTTATGGCAAGGGAAAAAAAATGGCATTAATCATCTTAATTTTCCAAGGTCATAGGGTTATGTAACTGACTTTTTGTCTCCACAAACACATACATGTTACATCACAAAATAGGTGGCATGTTACAAGAAGGGGAAAAAAAAATGGCATTATCATCTTAATTCTCCAAGGTCATACTTGGATACGTAAATTTGTCTTGATAAACAAAAGTTTGTCCCTCAAATTAGTAAGTAGGTAGCAAAGTTTGTAACAACTTGATGCCCACATTCCCAAACACTTATTGATTATACACCTTGGGAATACAAAACTCCACCTTCATGAAATCCTCAAAGTTTGCATCATTTGCCGAAGTCCTTAGAGATAGCCCAAGCTCTACACACATTGTTTGAAAATTGCAAAGTTGGCTTGTTATTGTGGTGCCTTGATATACAATCCAAGTGAACGGTTCACTTCTCCTTAAATATGAACAAGGACCAATGATTTTGAGCTAGATACAAGGCCACCACAATATTATAAAAATTTGAACAATTTTTGAAAAATTTGTTCCCCTACCTAGCCACATGTGTCATTCTTTGCAAATGTAAGTACAAACATGAAATCAAACCATGTGTTATTTAATTGTGCTTGAAAGTTTGACACTTTGAACATCATTAAAACTAATGTCAATTTTCATACTCTTCAAACCCTTGAAAAATACAATGTAATCAATTATTTCCACATTCACACATTTCTTCAACTCCATTAATAGATTGTTGACCTTGCAAAGTGATCCCATTATACTACAATGTAAAAGAGCTAGATGCCATATGTGGTAGATTTTCTTAGCAAATTACATAGTAAGTCATGGCCCATCGTTATGGTCAATGAACACATCACAAATTGGTGTAGTAACATGGCTCGAGACAATAATGGAAACATGGTAAGGCATGAATCAAGTAATACCTACATGTATAATAGGAAATGTACACAAATTGTTGTAACATATTTTTGAACATGCAGACTATTTCAATGTATGTTACAACTCTTTTCATAAGCAACCCATACATTCAATATGTAACTCATACATTACATGCATGTGAAACAACTCTTTTTGTAACAAGGTGTAAGTTACTTGGATTCCAAGTAGCTACTATAACATATCCAATGTATGTAAATCAGGAATAACAAGTAGGGTTCATTGCAAAGAAACATATAATTCTTATAGCCGATCATCCTTATTAACTTGCATAATTGATTTGAAAGACTTTGGCACCATTGTCTTTGATGACTCTTTAGTTCCTTTGCACACATCCGTGCTGGTAGAAATTGGAGGTAACTCAATAAAAGTCGAGGTAGATACCTTATCAATGGGGACAATTAGTACGTGAATAGAAGGTGAAATTGGTACCTCAAATGGTGGTGGATCAATTAACACCTTAATAATGGTTGGAGTTGGTACCTCAATAGGAGGTTGGTGTAAGATTGTGGTAGATGGTGGAGCGAGGATGTTACTTAGGGGTTCCATGGGCACCTTTGCATGGGAGGGAGTTGCCACTTCCAATGGGAATTGGGTCATCACTTTAACTAGTGAATGAATGGGGGGTTGCTCAATATGGGATATAATTGTCATAAATGGCATCTTTGTTTCAAGCAAATGTAACATAACAAGGACAATAGTTGGCTTCCCAACATGTGGAGATGAAATTTGAATTGGGGGGGGAGTTATTAAGACATGATTTAATTTTATTATATCAAATTGTTGACTCAAGTTTTTGGGGGGGAGCAATTTGTAAGGGTGGTGAACTCTCAAACTCTTGGGATGGCATATAACCTATGAAATTTTTTAATTGGCTACAAATTACCCCTCCTCCCAATTGGCTCAAAGTATGTAATTAACTCGTGTCAAAATGTGGTGGGAGTTGGGATAATGGGATTATTAGTTCAAGGCGAACATATAAAATGCTCTCTATTGTAATTATTGGGTAAGGGGAGACAACATCCTCTCATGTAGGTTTTGTGTTACCTGGTGTGTGGTAGTGATCAATCAAGGTAGAATAAATTAGGAGAATGGTAGGGATTAAACAAGGCAGTGAATGAGCTTGATAGGATTAAAACTATTGGACATTTGATTTTGAATTACTTTTGGAAGGAAATGACTTAGGATGTAATTATGGAAATTGTCGGAGTGGAGAGATTGTTTTTTTTACCCATAGAATGAAACTTAGAGAGTTGCTAAAGTTAGACATAAAGACATAATATGATTTCAAAGTTCTATTGATATTTGAAACCACAATTTTTTTCATGTTTTCAATTTTGATTTCTATTTTTTAAACTACAGAGTTTGATATGATTCAATTTTGAGTAAAAATAATAGTGTGGATTTGATGTTTGTATTTATTATGTTTTGGCTTTTTGATAATTAAACTATATTTTGACCACAATTTTTTTTTATAAAAGGAAATATAATTTGAATAGAATGAATAATAGTTATAAAAGAAAATTTGTGTGAAACAATTTACCAAGATTGTTTTGAAGAATTGAAACCACATATTTTAAATGTTGAAATGAGTAATTGAAGAGAAATGTGTATTATTTTAAGTAGACATAGAACAATTATAGGATAGAATCTATGCCTACCATCTTACCATAAAATTATTGTTACCAATATTTTTCCTAGTTTTTTCAAATGTCTAATGGTTGGGTCACGATTTTTTTGAGTGTCCAACTTTTTGTATGTATTCATAATCTTTTAGTATTTTCAAATGCTAGAAAAAATTTACACATTTCCACCAACCTTATCACTTAAACATATGACTTGCACAAATTTTTAGGTGTCAAAATTTTCAAACATTCAAACCATATGACATGTGACATTAGTGTACCCACTTTGGGTTCAAATATATGAAAGCTATTGGTATTTTATGAAAAGAAGTCATATTTCATGAGTATTAAAAAAATATGGGACCCTTTTATAAACCATATGACTACAACTTCAAGAATATAGGTCGCACTAATATACCTCCTTGTTAACACCTTCCAAATTGGTTTCATATCATTTCTTAATAAAATAAGGTATTTTCCTATGGTACAATTTTCAACAATTTCAAAAGGATCCAAATACACAAGTTTGCATAATCACTATTAATCAACGGGCTAAATTGGTGAAAGGATGTATCTAATGGATACTGATGAAAATACACCAATTATTTTTCAATATATATATATAAGAAATCCATACATGTATGAATTATTTGTTTTGCAGGACATAAATTTGGTGTTTTTACAATACTACCAAAATACCATTTGTATTCATAATTATGGATATGTCTTAATATTTTTGTGATGTGTTTGTTGCATATTACATTATTGTGATTTCAAATTTTAGAAAGCACCTAACATTGCATTATATGGTATTTTGTTCAAAAAATCACATAGAAAGGTATGTGGGACAATATTTTTTAAGCATTCAAGCAAACCATGACCTAGTCATCTCCTCCCATTTCATTTTCATTAGCATCAAAGGTGTTCAAGGAGGTACTTTGAACTAAATCATGGTGAGTGGCAAAAGGTTATTTTGTTGCAAGATGCTTTAGTAAATGGTGATTTTGCAATTTCTTCAAGGCAACCACCCTAACATCTTGTTTAGTTGTTTCAAAATTTGAATGCCTCTTGCAAAAAGGTATATTTATTTGTAAGAACACTCATAACTTGTGACAAAGCTAATGTACAACACTTTCCATGTTATAGGGTACTTTAACTAAATGATTATTTAAAGAATTGTCCTATAATTTATGTTACAATTATAGGTTAGGAATTGTGCATATTTACCTATCCTAGTACTAATTCAACCCAAGCCAATGTCTTTTCTCTGTATTAACCAAATAGTGAAGGTTACATCAAAAGTGTAATGTTTTGGATCTAAATGAAGTTGCTGCCAACCAAAAATAAATTCCTCCCTATTTTGCAAAACAAATTCATGGACAACTTGCAATTGCACACGATGCATCCACTCTTTAAACTCCATTTTCCACTCAATAGAAGAAAACAAGCCTTCATATGCATTGATGGCTTGGGTTTGCCAACCTTCCCCAACTAACAACCCCACCTCTCTTGCAAACAACACTAGTAAAAAAAACATCATTTGCGATTGTCATTTGCAACTAAATTTAAGTCGCAAGTGACATAACAACTAAAAATCAACATAGTAACAAACAACAAGTTGTAGACAACCATTAATTGCAGAAAATAGATGAAATATTTTTTCGTAAAATACGAATATGATAAGTGGGACAACACAAGCAATCAAGTTACACCGAATAACTAATGAGGTATAATGCATGAAGGAAACTTTTACAATGATATGGAATGTTTCATGGGAATCACATTGGATGAAACTTCATCTAATAATACATGTTACAAGAATAATTTCATTAATGAAAAATGGCCAAAGGAAAAATGGGGAAAATTGTACATAACACATGGCATGTTACAAGGGAAACCCTAATGCTAAATGGAATGAATACCTTGTTCAAATGACTTGTGGGTTACAAGTTGTGGCTCAATTGATGTCTAGGGGCAAAAAAATTGTGAAATGTTACAAAAAATTGAAACTAGCATATCAAGACAAATGGAATTGGTTACAACACAAGCTTGATAAGATTACATCAACTATCTAATGGTGTACAATGCAGAGGGAACCTTTTACAATGATAAAAAATGTTACATGGGATTCAGATAGAAAAAGATTTCATCAATAATAAAACATGTAACAACTAGGATTTAGTGATGCAACAAGGCAAAAGACAAAGGTACAATTATACCCAGTTTGTGGGCATATTATCAAAGATTTAGCCTAAACCTTCATTGAATGAATGGCTTGTGAAAAGCTGTGTAGGTTACAAACTGTGTTGCAACACAAATACATAGAATTATACACCATTTGTGAACATGTATAACAAGGAAAGCTTCATGTTACAATATTATAAATAGCTAGTATGCTCCAAAAATCTATACCAAACAAATAACCACTAGTAAATTCGAAATAATAACAAATGCCTAAGGTTTTTAACCAAGTATGTGTATAGACAAAGGTTATAAACTTGACCTTAAGCTTTTTTTAATAGGCTTCCACTACTACAAAATGTGGTGCAGTTCACTAATCCCTATTCACTAGACTAATGAATTCACTACTTTTTCACTAGTCCCCGTTCATTACAACCAGTGGATTCACTCAAAATTCAATGAAATCACTTGGCATACAAGGACACCTTTTGTTGTAGTGTTCGGGTATATAACATATTAAGACAAGTGGAACTAATTACAACACAAGTTTGAATAAGTTATATCAACTATCTAATGATATACAATGCAAGAGGAACCTTTTACAATGATATGGATTGTTACATGGGATTCACATAAAAGGAGACTTCATAGATAGTAAAACATGTAACAACTAGGATTCAATGATGCAACAAGACAAAAAACAAAGTGGGCAATTGTACTTAGTTTATGGGCATGTTACACAAAGTTTGTGGACATATTATATGGGATTTAGCCTAAGCTTGCATGGAATGAGTAGCTTGTGAAAAGATGTGTAAGTTATAAACTATGCCACAACACGAAAACATGGAATTTTACACAATTTGTGTGCATATAACAAGGGAAGCCTAAAGCTACAAGGAATGAATGCCTTGTTTAATGTCTTGTAAGTTATAAACAACAATATTAAAAACAAGAAAAGGCGTGAAAATGACAAGACCTTAAACACACATTTCAATGGTAAAAAACATAACTTAGGATGATGCATGAACCAATAAAGCAAATGGAATTGGTTTTTATAACTTCAATCATGAAGTCCCACAAAATTAATGCCCATGTTACAAAAACGATCAAAAAAAAAACCTATGAGTATGGACATGTTTTAAGGGTAGAAGATAGTAAAAATAAATTACTAGGGTTAACGCAAAACAATGTTGTGCATACCTGAACTGAATAATAGGGATGAGATTTGGAATCAAAGCCTAGTAGAAAGGAAATTGGAGTTTGAAATAATGCATGTAAGAAACAATGCAAATACACATGATCAAGAGGATGAGAACTTATCAATTTACTAATCAAGAGCTAGCATCTCATTCGGAGATGGAACAAGTCAAGAACATGGAACATGTTTGATGAATGCAAAAGTGAAGAGAAACAAAACATATGCAATGTAAGAACATAAGACACGTTTAGTAGCTTTGGAAAAGGGGGTGAGAAATGATGTTACTACTAGCAATTTTGCAATGCAAGAACTCTATGAATTGGGAAATGAAAGCACTTGAGGGTGGATCGGAATTTGTAAAACCACCTACAACAATTAAATAACTAATGGATGCGATTAAGCAACTGCAAAGGCAACGAGAAGAAGGATGGGTTTACGTGCATAGAGGAATAATGGAGATGGGGGAGTATTGTGCAAAATGGCTTAAAACAAGCATGTCAACGAAAGGTGACGACAATGCCCTAAAAAATAATAATTGGAATTTTTAAAAAAAATAGTGTCTAAAGCAACCTTTTTTTCAATTTGTGATGTAACTTAGATGAGGATTGTACATAAGTTGCTTTAAATTTGGCTATAAATGAAATTAAAAAAAAAGTTTTAATATCCTTATGTTTTTGGTTATTTATTTGAACCATGTATAAAAATGTGGTGATTTTTGAAGATTATTTGAATTTTTTTCAAATTTTGGTGATTTATTTTTAAAAATTGAATGAATTTTGGACAACATTTTTCCAAAATTCTGTACTAAAAAAAAAGCTTGGTCCAAAGTTATCCCAAGATGGAATGTATTTTGTTATTTTCAAGTTCATGTTTACATCTTAAAAAGCTTTCATGGCTTTTTATAGTGTATAATTTGAGATACACTATTCCTTTGTGCTTGGAAAAAAAAATTGCAATTTCAATCATGTATTAATATACCAATTCAATAAAAATGAGACAATTTACACAAATATTAGAAAAACATGGATGGCAAATTGGCATTTGTTCATAATAAAAGTACACTCATTGAATTAATTTTTATTATATAATTTATGTTTAACTATTTTATGTCATACATAGCAATTCCCACCAATAGCAGGTCGATTTTCAATATGAATCAATTTGCACCTTACACCCATTGCATGAAAGTTTAAACAATATTTAACAATTTTTTTGGTTTGTTCTAGGATTCGCATTCAAATATACACTTGACACAAGTGTGATGAGTTGAAAAAATAGTTATTAGTATTATCATACAACTAAATCATTTTAAACATACAAATTTTCATAGGTAATATTAAGTGTTTCCAAGAACTAGATTTTTCTTGCCATATATCCAAGGTATAAAATGAACACCATTGATAAAACTTCAAAACATATACTGTACTACCTTTTTAGGTTTGGCATAAATTAAATTATTTTCAAATTTGCCGAATTTTTTGGATATTAATAGTTAGTTATGACAAAAATTAAAAAAATTCATGCAACCAACTAAGTTTGATTGATGAACCTCTCCAACTGGCTTTCAACAACAACTTATTGACCACCTAACCACAAAGCACTAAACTTCTCTTCTATTAGCATCTGGTTATAGTAAATTTAATACAAAATGCCAAAATTTTAAGAATTCAAATTTTAATCGCCTAATTAAAAATTGAAAATTAAATTAATTATTCGGCACTGAGGTGCCAAACTTTAAAAGGTACTACAATAACAAAAGGGTCTAATGTCAAAACAACTATCCTCTTCCCTTTTCTATTCTTCTAGGGACATATTTTTAAAGTTTTTTTTTTGGATTTTTTTATGGCACAAGACAAGTATACATTTACTGTTATGCTTTGAGCTTCAAGTTGTATCAAAATTTTAAAGGAAATCAATATTACTTAAGGGAAATTTTTATTAAAAAAATGTGTATCTTTGTTAATGCAATTTCCAATCATTTAAATTTATTCATTTTGAACATCCTTAATTATATTATTTTTCCTCTTTGTTAACTTGAACTTAGCACAACATTGGACAACGTCTTTATAGTTTACTATAATAAACTATAATAAAGAACTCAAACTTAACAAAGGCATAATCCTAAAATCAAACCTTGCACATAACCATATTTTGGCATTAACATGATTAGTAAATATATGAACCTTAATTGTGTGATGTACAAATTATTATTGTTTTGATTTTTTGAAAAGAAGTCACCATTTCTAATTGCTTTTTTAATTTGAAGGTTTTTTGTCACTACTTTGTTATTACTATATTCCCTAAATGGATTAGGCATTCATTTAATTTAATTTATATTTTTTTTGAGTTTTTGAAAAAAATACTTACCTCAAATGCCAAAAATCAATATAATTAATTTTTGTTGGATCTAAGAGTTGAACCTAGGTTTATGGGGCTACGCACCCCACACACATGGTTTAAACACATTGCACATTTATTACAATTTTTTGCCTCTTGTTAACGATATTGTATAAATTAGAATGTTCAAAAATTCAAAATCTCATGCTAAAGTTTTAAATTGCAAATATATTAATTATTCCGCAAACAATTATCAAATTTGTTGAAGGATTACAATATTTGGAAAAAAAACTTTGGACAATTTTTTCTATCACTAATAAATTTAAAACCTAACTTTGGGATGTTTATCACCTCCTCTTATTTTATAAATTAATTAAATAAATAACAATCGTGAGATTTAGGGCATGGAACTAAAAACCTTTTACATTTTATGAAAATCACATTTTGATTTGTTATACTTATAACATTTAGAACACCTTATTATGTTATAATGATTTTGAAATTCATAACATGACATGATATATTATTTAAAAGTGACCTTATGCAAGTAAAACAACTTTCAAAGTTATTTTTAAAATTAGACCTTTCAAATTTAATCTAAATTATTTACATGAAATATCTATTATATTTTAACTTTGTGGTTACTTAGATTCTTTAATTTACTACATTTGATGGACAAATATTATTGTAAAGAATTTAATTACTTTGATACACCCAAATGGGCCATTAGTTGTGATGCACCAATTTAAGAGATTTTTTTTTACAATTGCTTCTAAAAAATCAATATGATCTTGCATAAATGTTTCACCAAAACATTTATTCATGTTATTTTTAAATGTGTTGTCAAAAAAATAAAATGTCACCAAACATAATAAAAATAATGGTGGCTCTTTATTTGTGTTATTCAAAACTACTTACAAACTTAATATGTCTCCCGTGAACCTACTATGTTTACAACAAACCTACCATGTGCCTTTTTATAATTTGATTGTAAACTTCATTGAAAAAAAACCATGATGAATCATTCAAATTATTTCCTTTCACTTAAAAAATAATTTCATTCACATTTGTACCAATTAAATTTGGTACGAGTAACAATTAAAGCAATGGTAAGGAAATGAAGAGAATGCCATTACATATATGAAATATTGATGATAATGAAAAAAATTCCAATGGTGGCTTGCATCATATTTTGTATGAAATACAACACTTAATGTCAAATTGAACTAGTAAATGTCATTTGTGCTAATAAATCTACACAAGATCTTGTGCTTATGGAAATGTGATGTGCAATAAAATGATTACTATTAATTAATCAACTATAATTATTAGTTTAAATGTATCACCTAATGTTGTCCCATTTTCAATGTTTATAGTTGTGGATCAAGAAACAAGTGTATATCATGATGTTGATTGTGATAAAAAATATAAACAATCCAATATAAAGGGATGCATGTAGCTATTATTACAAATAATGCATTGAAAATAACAAGTAAAAAGGTGAAGAGGGATGCAAAGCCTTTTTTTAAATGACCAATAGTTAAAAATAAAAATAAAAATAATGGATTGATGAAAATAATAAAAGTGATGACAAGATAATGAACAAAATTAACAATTCACATGAATTTATTTTGTCATAACAATATTAATATCGTGTGCAATAGTATTCCACCTTCTTTATATTAAAAAGTTGGTGATTGGACAACTAATCTGATGTTGGCAAACACAATGAAATTATGATAGGGCTTTAGGGGTGATAACTTAATGGTATGCCTTTTTTAAGTAATACAAAACTATCCAATTCAGACCTATTAATAAGGGGTAAAAAAACTCTCCCATGTCTTTTACAACTAGTTTAACTTGGGGTTTGATGATAGTTTGTGAATTGAGTTGTGTTCCTAAAAACATTTGTGATAATGGTGATGAAAAAAAACATGGGTTAATTTTTTAAAATTGTATTTTCTTATGAATAACCATGCATAAAAATCACATGAAAACTTTAATTATTGTTTTTGAAGGAGCAAATTCACAACACTTCTTGCTTGAACCTTGTTCATAACATTGATAGATAATAATGAAATTCTTTCAATATTTCAAATATGTTAAATCATAATCAAGGTTTATCTAGTACATGATATGCACAAATGTTATTATGAAATGAGTACTAATGCATATTTGGGATTTCATTTTGCACTTCAAAGTAAAAGCACAATTAGGTGACTCACTTTTGACATTTTGAATAATTCACATCATACATTGTTTGAATTCATACAATCATAATAATTATCAAACTATAAATCCTATAATTATTTGTTATGTTGTTGGTCATAAATATTGATAGGCCACCCTATTAATACCTTTAAACATGTGATTTGTCAAAAAAATTGTTATGAAAGCTTGAAGATTTCAATGTAAAATGGACCCAAAAAATAATGAAAAAAATCATAACATTTAAAATCTTTGAAAATGAGATATTATTGTATTAAACAAGTTTCAATGCATTTTACTCTTAAATTCTTCATTTGATGGTCAAGTTTTTTTCACATTAATATGATATATATTTTGTGTTCACATTTTTCATTTTCTTTTTGTGACAAATGTAATGTCATCATGATTTCAAAAGCTCATTATGAATTTCCATTATGAATAATGTTTTTCCTTAAAATTCATCTATAATTTTTAATATGATTTTCACTAAAGTTTATACTATACAAATCATTTTTAAAATGACAATGTTAATGTTAAAAATGGCCTCACATTTTTAAGTTCATTTGTAATCCCATAAAAACTATAACTATGACAATCCAAACTATTCACTTAATTGTGCTTACCCCCTTTAAATGCATAATTCTCAAAGAAGTCAACATAAGAAAATATTGTGTGAGGTGACAAATTTGGCACAAAAGACTTTAAAACTCTTTTTCATGTTTTAATGTAAAACTATGTATCACAAACTTTTACAATTTAGGCTTCAAGTCACCTATGAATTGACTTGATTATGTTTCACAATATTCTAAAGTCATAAAAACCTTTTGCTCACATCCATTTGCATTTTTTAAAACAATGTAATTAATTTTGTGTCAAAGTCACAAGTTTTTATGAATTCAATTTAGATAAGGAAATTCTCAAGGTATAAGCACCATAGTTTGGAAAATCACCCAACAAACATTTCTTTCTATGAAATGATGAAAAAACATATATTTGGGGCATAAAATGGACATGATCACAATGTTATTTATTTCTGAAATTAACATATATGGAATTTCACAATAAATTTTTGCACATGAAGAATGAATGCACTACCCATGAACCCCTTTCCCATGACTTATCATACCATTAATTTATTCCTTCAACTCATCGATTTTAGTGTGATACCTTCAATAATAAGCATTCCATTCCTATAAAATTTTGACAAACCAAGGCTTGAAGGATTCAAATGCTATTAGCTACATTTAAACATCAATGTGCTTCTCTTTAAACAAGGTAAAAATATTCAAGCTACAAAACAAAATCATAGCACATGGTTTTGAATAATTATTCAATAAGCATGAAAGGCCCTAGTTTTTCATAGAGGACTTAGTCATAGAGGACCACTCAAGTACCCATGGGCACCATTTATTTCATAAGCACCAATGACAATTTACAAGCATGCATACAATTTGATTCTAAACATCCATACATTTTTCATAACATTGTTCACTACTTCACATTAGAGGCGACGCCTTTACTTCAAATGGATAAAATATTTTAAAAAGACCCTAGCTTGTATCTGTTATACACCTAACCATCACTTCTTTTATTAGCACCACTTAGGATTTCAACACATCCAATCGATGCAAAATAAAATTAAACCACAATCTATTCAAGTAATTATCCCAAAAGGACAATCATTTCAAATAACACAAAACATTGAATCCTCTAACAAGTAATAAAATTGTTATAATCTTTTTCTAACCACTCCTAGCCCCAAACATGTATGAAGTGTGGAGTCACCATATGTAAAGGCATGTTAACTAACATAATCCAAAAGTTTTCATCTACAAAACTTTGGCACAACACAACTATGTCACTCACAAACACAATTTTTACCATCCCTTCCTTAACGCACTATTGCAAAAACATGGCTTTTAACACCCCTTGCTTTTTTACTACAATGATTATGGATTTAACCATATTTATCCATAATCACTTATTTCATTTATTTTCAATAAATAAAAATGTAGGTATGTACGATTTGGACTAATTCCAAATACTATTATAATAAAATCAAACATACTAAAATATATTTGGAATATCCAACACATATACATGGACTATATAAGCGATTAAAAATAATCATACACATTTTGACATGGACTATGACATGTCAAATGTGACTAAATATAGTCATAAACATTTTGATGTGGAATATGATGTGTCACACATGATTAAAAACAATCATAAACATTTTGACATGGAATATGATAGGAAAATAAATATGAATTTCATGTTCTGATTTATTGTTTGTAATGTTTAATATAAAAATAAAAATTGAGAAAAAAGGAAAAAATAAATAAAATGACATATGAATTTGTTTCCATATTTTTAATTGTTAAAAAAAACAACACACGTAATATGCATGTGCAACTTGGATTAATTTAACATCTTTAAATTGCATATTAAATTTTTTAATTTAAAAATAAAAACTTGAAAATTAATTATATAATCAGAAATTTGAAATTCAATTCAGTGTGAATTTCTAAAAAATAGAAATTTTCACACATTATTATTATTGGTTTTTTCCCTAACCCTACATATAAAAAATATAATATAATATTTTAATATTTTTAAAAGTTAAAAATTATTAAATATATATTTACGGAAAATTTCAATAAATTAATTGGAATTAAATACATTAAAAAAATGGAATACATTTTACATTTTCAAATTCAATGGCACTATAATTTTCAATGTAATTAGAAGATTAAATTATGAATTAAACTAAACAATGATGTTCATGTGTGATCAATTTCATTACGAAATCACTTTATTATATAATAAGATTTCAATGTGAAATATTTAAAAAATGATTCAATTTTAAAGTTATATTTGAATGGCATTCCAAATTGAATTATATAAATTTAAAACAGGAATTTATTTCTTTATGATATTTGAAAGAAAGAAAAAAAATTCACTCAATGAAAAATATTAAAAAACTGAATGTTTTACAGTTTTGGAAACTGAAATATTTTGGAATCTAGTTAATTGAAATTTCGACTAAACTAATTGGAATTAAATGTATTATAAATTTAAGTAATCAAATTTTCATTTTAAAATTTAAATGCATTATAAGTTTCAGTGTAATTATGAACTTACCTAATTGTGTAATAAGCTTGGAATGGGAAATATTCAAAAAATAATTTAATTTAATTTAAATTTAATGACATTTGAAGTTGAATTGTATAAATTTCACAAATGAAACTCATTTCATTATGAGTTTTTGAAAAAAAATTGACTAAAATTATTATTCTTGTTTTTTGGCTGAAGTCAATATATGATTTTTTTTTGTTTTAATCTTACTGGAAATTTAGTTAACTGAAAAATTGAATAAATGAATTGGAATTAAATATATTTTAAATCAATGTAATACATTTTATATTCTGAAATTAAAAGGCATTATAACTTTATATGTATTTATGAAAC
>Ga0116227_10005982_pt1 | contig 25065 bp, 22 predicted proteins | sample S1TSphgellanicum_FD_89693 | JGI IMG/M metagenome (GOLD analysis project Ga0116227, IMG submission 89693) | Host-associated microbial communities from peat moss isolated from Minnesota, USA - S1T2_Fb - Sphagnum magellanicum MG | ecosystem: Host-associated > Plants > Peat moss > Unclassified... | reverse complement strand
TTTTAATTTAAAGATTTTATAATTAATTAAATATGTTTATTTTAAAATAATTTTTTATTTTAAATTTTGATTTTTATTTGTTTTTTTTTTTTTTTTTTTGTTTATTTCACCATGTCTTCACTTTGTTTCTTAAGATTTTTGCTCCACCCATTAAAGAAATCCACAAAGTTGGGGCATGTTTCATTGGCTTACATTAATTGCCTCCATATATTCTTTCATGCCTAGTAGTGAGCTATCTTTAAGGTCCCCTTAATAGAGGACCAAACCTTCAATATCAACACCTAATATTAATAAACGCACAATAGTTGTTGAACATTTAACATAAGAATAATGGTCATGCATGTGAAAAGAGGAAACTACTTTCACCATTAGTAGCAATTGTAAAATCACTTTCAGATTTTATTTTACAAGAATGTATTTGTTTTTTAATTTTGTGGCATCTCACTCCTTATTTCGGCCAAACTAAAGGTTTTGGTCCCATGTCAGTGAACTTTGTAGATATCATTATTGTGTTTTGATTTTGTATGTTTAGGAATTCAACTTCTTATATAAACCATTAACTTCAATTTTTTGTCTTTTCTTCCTCCAAAGGAAAAAAATGTGTTCTCATATTCCTACATAAATCCTACATAAAATGTGAAAAATTATTCCTAGAAAAGGATCAAACTAAAACTAATCAAGTTCTTTAGAACCAATTTGGATTATTCAAAACATTACATGCATGTTTGATCCTTTTTCGTACTCTATTTCTTCTATCAAATTGATGGAGTTATCATGAGATCTTATTAGTGGACTACTTTTATGTTAAAATGGAAAAGGAAATATTCAAACAAGTTCCTTTGCGTTTTCATAAATGATATGTTCTTAAAGTTAATGACTTGAGGATTTTTTAGAACAACTAAAGATGAAGTTAAAATAGAAATCAGAATCTAGGTATTTTAACTTTTGATCTCAAAATAAAAACAAGACAAAAACTTCCTCATCAAATTTTTAATAAGAGTTTTCAAACAATGTGCCTCAAGGTTAAAAGGAACAAAATTTGTAACTCATAGATTGGAGATATAAACAAAATCACATAGATTTTCAACAGATTTGCCCCTAGATAAGAAATCCTACAACAAAAATTCTTGTATTAAAACAAACATACATTGAAATATAATTAGTAGATTGAAAGAAAGTGGCCACTCACCAAGTCACATTTGATTGAACTTGAGAATCATTTGGTGCATCATATATGATTAAATAGAATGAAAAAAAAACCATTCACATGATTATCCTCTTTGTTGATTAGTTGCAGATTAGTTGCACACCATGAGAACCATAAGCAAGAGCCATCAATTGTTACATTGCCAATCTGAAGATAATGAAATTTCAACATATTGTTATGAAATGGGGCTGGTTAATAACATAACATCCCTTAAATGGTTATCCAATAGCTGATACAAGTATGTATGTTCCAACCACATAGCCTAAACAATGCCAACATGAATTTTTATAGAACTTTTTAAGATTTAAACCTTCAAAGTTTGTTGAAAAGTGACCAACTATTTTGTACTTAACCTTAATATTTCAACATCCTAGGATATAGATCGAACATCATGGTTGGTAAATGCTTGGAACCAAGTTGTTTCTTGTCTTCAAGAACCATAATTATGATACAAGAAAAATGCTATTTAACATCATAAATCACAACCATACTTCAAGATTAAAAATCAAGTTTGGTTGCATTAATAACCTACCAAAATAATATAATCTTAAAATAAAATAAAACAGCAACAATTTTGATCCATTCATCAAATCCAACAAATGCATTAACCATTATGGACATGTGCATTAGAAAAAGGGTGTAGATTCCATTTGCAATAAATAGACAATCATGCTGCTTTGAAAGAATGTCATTAGAAGGGGAGGTCATTTCATGGATGAAATCCATTGACCTTAAAATCAGTTATTGAACATTTAAAAATGGCTTACAATGGTTTAAAAGAATTGTGCATAATTTCATACATTAGGTAATATAACTTAACTATTGTTGATGGATGCAATTCATCCATCGTTCACTTTTAGATCCATAAAAAAATTCATCCATCATGTCCATATTCACGTAGTTGCTTGGAAAGATTTTTTGGACAATGGGCTGAAGGGAACCTAGATCACCAAATAGGTATAAATAACATTCTACCACAACTAATTATCTTCAATTATAATGTAGTCCTCTCCTCCTTGAGTCGTGTTACAAATTTTTTCATATTGTGAATTAATATCATTTCGATATATCATTACATCCTTGTGTCATAGTTCATGTTTCATGTGTGATTGGGGTAGTTTTAAAAATAGTCTTTGTGCATATCCATATTTCGTATGTTCATGGTATTTGCATATTTGTGGCATCATTTCACTATTTTTAAAGAAGAAAAGTTCATTTTCAAACTTGTTTTTGAAATCAATGAGATTTCATGAACCACTTCATCAGTTAGGGATCATTCTTCGAAGTGAATAGAGTAGCACATGATTATCATAGTGAATATGGTAGCAAACAAGTATTAATGGAATGTAACCATCGCCCAAACGAATACTAAATACATTCTTCATAAGTCACTACTAATGTTTTTCATCAAAATATGTTAGTCCCTATTCCAACTTCCAAGTTTGAAAAACTTTATTTAATATGCAATGAAGAAGGGACATCATTTGATAAGTTATTTCAAAAGGTATAGAAGTAAACCTAGCTTTCAACTCTTAGTCTTTGCATCCCCTTGATAGGCGATTTCTTGATTAATCTTGATTGATTGAATTATGTGCCTAGTAATGCAAATTATCCAACATGCTTTCAATTGACTAACATCTGTTGGTATTGCTACTTGGCAACTGTTGTCCACGTTGACCTTTTGAATGCTCAAAAGTGTTTGTCAATCATGTGATCTAAATATACACTACTGAAGTTGAGATTGAAAAAATCCTTTCATGTGGCTGGATTCTTTCATTGCAAATTGAATTTCCCATGAATGATAAAGCTTTTATAACCAGTCCAGTGGGATAAACCCTAAACAAGAAAAGCTGGAACCAGCTTGCTCACATAGAACTACGTTCTCACATAAAATTTAAGGTTTTTGCTAACATTTATGCATTTTTTGCTACTGAAAATTGTGCCAAGAGAAGTGAGAATTAGATGTTGTCCATCAACTAGTTTGGGGTTTCTTTGTTCTCCATCATAACTAAACCTCCCATCCCTTCCAGCTGTGGGCTCTACGTTGATGTTACTGATGCCAATGCCGCTAAGACTCTGGAGGACCATTTTCTGCATTCCAACACCATGATCTAAAAAAGCTCTGCTTTCCATTTATATGTTGTTCCTTTGTTGGGTTTTCAGCCAATGGCCTAGTTGGTTCAAGTTAAAGGTAAAAAATTTCGTTCTATCCACATCCATTTCCAAGTCCTTCAATGTGCATTCCTTCAAATGCTGCAATTGCACCTCCAATATCTTTCCAATTTCCTCCTGATTGTGCTGCTTGATGGTGACCCACCTGACAGTAGCATTAACAAAGGTGATTAGCAAGTTGACGGAGCAATTTCCAGCTTCCAAAACTTGGTGGAAAACCCTCATTAAAACTGTGTGGAAAGGATTAAAAAACGGGTATAACTACAATTGTGTACTACATGATATGAAAGTAATCACATACCAATCAGAAAACTATTAGATAGCAGTTATACAACCTTGCCAGAGTCATTCACAAACTACCAAGTTTTATCACCTTCATCATATAGGGCAGTGACCACTTGAGATCCTTGTCCACCACATTCATCAACTCTCTACAGTGCGCATAGATGAGTGCAATGTATCCAAATCGGGCATACTGAGATTCTGTAATAAGTCCAAACTGACATTGCCTAGTGCTCTTTCATAGTCTTTTGGTTGCTCATGACATATATCAACAGACAGAAACAATATGCAAAACAAGGATATGACCAGAGTACTTCAACAAGCTTCATCAGCCTTTAGGCCCAGACATAAATTTGGAAGGACAAACTGCACTGTGAGCAAAACTTGCTGAAATTCCTGGTAGATTTTCCTCATGACATTTGCATGTCAAGCTGGTACACATTTGACTTTTGGTGCAATTTGTGTCAGAACTTGTAGTATACATGTATATGATTTATGGGGCTTTAAGACTAGTCATCAGTACCTACATAAGCACTTCAAACCCTACTTAGTTACAACAAAAGAGTAGAGAGTTGCAAAGTTCTTCTTAGCAATATAGGTGACTGGCGTGGTGCTGTGGTGTCATCTTATTGTGGTGAACGTGACAGATACAAACACATGGCAACAGGCACTTTCAATCATGACTAATGAGGCCCTTACCAAAGTCTACTGGAAATTGTAAGTTGAGTGAATAAGCTTTTGCACCAGGTTTTGCCAGTATGAGGCCACCTTGAGTTGAATCCTTGTTATCCACATTTCTGTGTATTACTAATTGGATAATTTCTGCCCAGGTCTGATGGATACTTTGCCCACTAGTGAATTTCAGCTGGACTCAAATCTGTTGTTCAGAACTTCACCACATTTTCCTCACAAAATAAAGCCTTCATGAAATTCATCTCTTTGCCATGTTCCTTCAGACTCTTTGACATGTCCTTTCCATATCCATATGTTGGTCTCAACCTGCAAATACTCCCTATGGTCTATACCGTGAGTGAGACATTGAAGATCAGTGTTGAAGCAGTAAGGCTACTGGTATGCCTCTGGACGAGGTCTACTTGGTTGGCAATCTGATACTGCAACAAATGGGACACTAGTCAATAGTTGCGTGCAAAACAAGTGGGATCTTATGTTAATCAAGATCAGAGTAAGTGTCAGAAACAAGCTCCAAGAACTAATCAAGCACAATCCTAATTCTTAACCACTCATACTCCAAGAACTCTTGTCCATGCTGGTTGAATTGATTAGTCTTCATTGAGGTCCCTGGGACCTAGTTTGCTTATTGGCCTTACCAATCAGCCAGGCCTGGAGCAAAGGATGATTCTATCAGAAGTACAAACCCTGTTTCTTAGGAGACTTGCTATAATTTCATCATGACTCTGAAAATTGTGTCACCAGGTTTCAAAGTCCATTTCTTCACACTCCTGGTTTTGTCATATACTTTGTTCTGCTTTTTTCTTTTGAGTCTTCTTGGCTGAAGGGGTTCTTGGCTTAGGTTGGCTAATGTGATTGAAAACTGTGGTACTGGATTCAAATTGTGCCATAATGCTCTATTGTCATACTATTCTTGTTTTCTATAGTGCCACTAGGTTATGTACCATATTTTAGTTTTGAAGATTAGTGGGTTTTTCTGATTGAATGGCAAAGTTTCACATCTATCCCTGTTGGGTTTGTTGCTTCAGATAGATTGTCCAATAATGGGACTGTTGTGATATGTTTTATTTTGGCAAGTTAATCTGGATTGCAAGATTTGCTGGTTGAACCTTCACATTGATAACCTAATTTTGTGCCTCAGTTTTTCTCCAGTTTGCTGTATTTTTCAATCGCAAATGTTATGAGTTTTGATAGGTCTCAGAACTTTGGGTTTGGCAGGCCATTTGGTGTGCTTGCATTGTCTTCTAGCTTCCAATATTGTGTATGTCCTAACAAGGAGCTTTCTTGCAGATTAAGGTATCCTTGGTTCTTGGGTTTTATCAGGGTCCCCAGGTTTTTACAAGAAATCTATATCTTCAATGTGCAGGAAGTGAATGTTCCTTGATTCCTATTTTAGGGTGCTTCTACCAGGATTATTGATAACAGTACATAAGCCAGGAATGCAAAGTGTGCAGCATGCTTTTCTTAAGTTACAATCTACATTGGAAACTGATGTGACAACAATGCAAGCATGCAGGTGAGCTGATAACTGCACTAAGATTTATTGGCAACCCCTGCAATCCTGAGCTAGGAATCAATTGTTTCCAATTTGGAGTTCTTACATATTGGACTACTATCAAGCAGTCCTCACCTATATGGAAAGCACCCTAGATGTGCACTTTACTTTGCTTGAAGCATCAGAATTTCCTTTTTGGATGAGTTCTTTGTAGCCTAATCGTAAGATGCCATCAGAAATGTCATGAGAAATGGCTCCTTGATTATGGATCACAAATAACCTCCCAGGATTATTTGAGATTATTTGAGATCCATATGGTTCTTGTTCAGATCATTCACTATTCAGTCGAGATCCATTTGGGTTGAATTATCTTAATGACAATTGTGACTAAATAAAGGAACTGCTGATTTAAGCTCCCCATTGCCACGGTGCTGAGGTATGGCTGCACATGGAGCCAGGAACCAGGTCCAAGAAGAATTCCATCTGCCCAACTGAGATGAACACCTCACCAGATGCCTGGTAACACAGACTGGGGCAGCAGCCACAATATGGACATGGACAAATGACCATTCAGAGACACCTCCTGAGATTAGGCAACAAGGAGCCAGTGCATCTTGACCAGAGCAGCACTACAGAGTGGAGATCATGCCAGCAAATAGGTAATTACATACAGACAACATACATATCAGTAGGCTGTTGCAGAATTTAGTATGACAAGCTCTAGCCCTGCAAATGTTATTGCAAAGAAGCATCTATGTATTTCAAGATCACTCTTGCCACTATTTACAGACTCACTTGTTGCCTGGATCTCTAACATTTTATCTGGATTGGAGCCATGATCCACAGCATATGAGGAGGTTGGCTGGGCATTGAACTCTATTTTACTGCTGAAAATTGTAGCAAGATTCATGGAGGTTAGAGGTTGTCCATCCACCGCCTAGGAGAAGGATGAGCATAGTCAGCCTTCATACTACATAACCCAATGAGGAACATGTCACAAGCTGCATTACAGGACCTGCCCAGAGCACACATTTGAGAAGCTCTGCTCTCAGAATTGAGTGCTTCTTTTGCTGTCTGTTCCATAGCCCCTCTACTTGTGCCAATGCCAAAGTCCTCAATTCTTTTCAAGGACTGATTTGTGCATTCCAGAACCATGATCTAATAAGGCTTTGATTCCATAATATGTCATGTGTGCAAGAGGATGATGGTGTTTTGAAATATTTCCTTTTTTGAAATGCCCATGATCAATTTTCCATGATACCTTACCCTAAGGTCAGTTTTGTCATTAAATAATCCTCAAAATAGTGAAATGAAATTTTGTGAAAAATATGAAGTTGACATGTTGAAACTCATCATAGTTATCATAGGCTACACGCTGAATAATTTCACCACTCATGTGACAATGTCATAATAGATCATGGAAATTCAATAATTTCAAATTTAAAAAACGAATTAATTTTTTCAAAAAAATAATTATTGTTTTGTCAATGTGGAAACTGACCCTAGGCTACAGCACTTGCTGGGTATCATGTGAGTTTTTTAAGAATAAATTTTTTATAGGGGAAGGGTCTAAACCTAGACCCTTCCCCTAAGTAAAGCACATTAAAATTTTTAAAATATGTTTTTAATTAATTAGGAAAAAAATGAGAGCTTGGTAGTTAACTTCCCAGTTGTGGAAGTTCCCTGACGGCCTGGAGAATAACCTTTCCACCTGTTGGAAGTTTCTCCTCCAGGCAGTTCATGAAACAGGTTTTCTTAGGGCAGGTGAGGGACCAAAAAAAATACAAAGAAAAAAAAAGTTGCAATGCTTTGCATTCATTCTTATGCTCGGTAACACCCTCAGAGTGGATGAGTTTCAAAAGTAAAAAATGGCCCTCGGGCTCCACCTTGGTGGGGCACTTACTTATGAAACTCGCCACTCTTTGGGTTGTTACCTTACACTTAAAAAAGCACTGCCAGAAGTTTCATAGTGTATTTGGAGTGCACCTTAAAAAGGGAAGATTCACTCGGCTACACTAGAGGGATCTTTTTTAAAAAAAAAAACTAGGAACATTTCGTTTTGAAATGTTTGTCAGTACAAAATGACAAAGAGTCGATGCTTTAGCCTTGATAAGGCCCTCCCATGAGGGCATAACCAGAATGCAAGCACCACCTCAGCTGTCACCTTGACCAGTACCCTTGTGCTGGTAATGCCCTCATCCTCGGGTCTTACTTATCACTTTATGCACAATGCACTTAAAGTAGGTGTGCCAATTCCCACCTTTATAAGAATCAATTCAATTATTTTAAAAATGAGCTTTAAATAAACTTATCACAAGCAACCTTCAGTAGGTATTTATTGTATACAATTTGGCCTTATGGCCTCAAAGATCAAATTGGTCTTTCCCTGGGGTACTTGTGTGCTACACTGATTCAGCCTTTTCCAGGAAGAAACAGTGGATGGTGGAGAAAGTAAGGATTCCACTGGCTTTTGCTGCTGCAACCTTCCTAGCCATTATTTCTTATGGGTTGGAAACCCTTCCAGTAAGGAATGGGACCTTAAATAAAAAAATAACGGGTTTCTTGTTGATTCCCAATCTGTCTCGATAGACGTAGGTGACATTTTCCTAAAAAATTATCGAAAAAGTGATTGTTTCCAAGATTGGGTATAGAAAAGCCCATAAATTATATGAATTTTTCTGTATATTTCAGTGGATGGTATAAAAAAATTTAGTCTTTCCTTGGTGTTGTACTGTGTGTTACATTGATTCTCCCTTTTCCAGGAAAAAACTGTGGACGGTGGAGAAAGTGGATGGTATCAAAAACATTAGTCTCACTTGTGTGTTACACCGATTCGGCCTTTTCCAGGGAAAAACTGTGGACGGTGGAGAAAGTGGATGGTATCAAAAACATTAGTCTCACTTGTGTGTTACACCGATTCGGCCTTTTCCAGGAAGAAACAGTGCACGGTGGAGAAAGTGGATGGTATAAAAAAATTAGTCTTTCCTTGGTGTTGTACTGTGTGTTACATTAATTCTCCCTTTTCCAGGAAAAAACTGTGGACGGTGGAGAAAGTGGATGGTATCAAAAACATTAGTCTTTCCTTGGTGTACTGTGTGTTACATCGATTCCCCCTTTTCCAGGAAGAAACCAATGTTGGGCGGTTCTCACCCACCGGCTGAAAATTGGTGTCGGTTTTCAGTCCGGTTCCTAGTGAGAACCAGTGGTGAGAACCACCATGAAAACCTGCTCGACGATTCTCTTTAGAGATGAGAACTGCCTAATGAAAACCACCCAGGTTCTCACTAGGCATCAAAGCTGAGAACCAGACTTGTTTTCACATTTTGAGAAGGGTTTGGTTCCCATGGTAAAGAAAGAAAAAAAAAGAAAAAAAGAAAAAAAGAAAGTAAGTAATAAGTAAGAGTAATAATTAAAAAACCTAGTAAAATAGTATGTAAGAATAATAATAAATAGTAAGTAAGAAATAATAAGTAATAGTAAGTAAAAAAAAGAATAATTAAAAAAAAATTGTTTATGAAAGTAAAAAATTAAAATTAAAAAAAACTAAACTTATTGTTTATGGAGGCAGTGGCCACCCTTTGGGTTTAGGGTTTAAGTTTAGTTATTAAAAAAAAAGTTCAAACTCCCTCTTGAATCCTCTTTGTTCTTATTCACTATTACACATCCAAAGTTTTGCTTTCTTCTACTTTCAAGCACTCTTATTTTTTTTAGGTTAAACTTTTTTCCCTAATTGTTTATGTTTTGTGTTATTTTTAGCTCTAGTTTTGATTTTTTGTTTTGTTTTGCATACCTACCCCAAAAACCGGAACCAACAGATTTCATGAAAAAATAAAAATTGCCCACATTGGAAGAAACATTGGATGAAGGGGAAGGTGGATGGTATAAAACATCAGTCTTTCCATGGGGTATTGTGTGTTACACCGATTCTCCATTTTCTAGGAAGAAACAATGGATGGTGGAGAAGGTAGATGGTATTTGCAAAGTTGGGAATGTGTCTAGGTGCAATTGAGGAATTTGTCTAAATGTAGTCTAGTATTGGGTGGGTATCAAAACTGTTCTCGAATATACCCAGTTATCACCCCGGTTATCTTTATTTGTATTTTTTAAGGTATCGTTTTTAGTGATACCTTAATTAAAACTCCTAATCATCAATTTTAACTTTCATGAGAATTAGATGAATGAGAACCAAATTCAGAAAAAAAATTAAAATATTAAGACTTGGGTGGGGTCAGGTTTTCAGGGTACAATGTACAAGGTTTAATACACAACCTAAACAAGGTTGTGTATTTAATGTAGAAGGTTTGAACTAATTATAATATTTGTCTTGTGAGGAGGAATGAAAATATATGTAGTAGCAACGGAGGCACTAAGGAAAAAGGAAAAACAAGATGAAATTCAGTTTTGTGAATTTTAAGTTTCAACCCCCCTTTTAATGCTGATGTATTTCTTTGCAAACGTTTTTTTGAATCTCATCCCACGTATGACCAAACTAAAGGTTTGGGTGCTATGTTTTCCTTAATTTATAGATAATTTTTATTTTTTAATTTTAAGAAAAAGAATAAAAAGAATAAAAAAAAGAGAATAATTTTGGTTTTATTTTTTAATTTGAAAAAAAAAATTGGTTGGTGAAAATCATCAAATGATAATCGACTATTTTCAAATTTATGAGAATCGGCATCATGAAAATCAATTAATTTTTAAAATAAAAATATTGATACCTCACTCAATGTATAAATTTAAAAAAATTAAAAAAGTGTTAATAAGAACCTTTTGTAATTTATTTTGCAAAAATCGGATCTAATGGGTATCAAAAATATGATACCCGCCAAACACTAATGCAGACCATTGTTGTTCTGGTATTATGTTTTGAAGATACCAGACGGTTCTTGGTATCAATTTTTAAAAATTTTCAATTTGGGTAACTTGGGGTTTAAAAAAAATTTTAAATCCAATTTTTGGGTACCTTTTTGGTATCAATACTTGGTAAGTAAATTAATAGTAAGCAATATGAATTGTATGTGAGCATTTGTTTTACATGAATAACAATTCAGATCCAAATATTGGATTTAGGGTTTTCAAAGTGTGAAAATGCATTTTTTTTTTCGGTCTAGTAAAAAGAATAGAGTGTTAGGATGGGTAGAATCATGGAACAAGAGATAATGCAATATTCCACATACAAGCACTTCATCTAACAAAAATTACAAGGGTGTGCATTGTTAAAGTCCCAAATGTTGCAATTACAAAAATTAAGTGAAAAATTTGAAGGCAAAATGTAATGGATTTGCAACCTAGATCTTATAGTCTTACATTCTCAAATTGCATATTCATTTTTCAAAATATTGTTTAGTAAAGGCAACAAAACTAGATCATGATTGTTGCAAGTCAACACAATTGTTTAATCTTTGCCTATGTGATCCATGATGCAATCCATGCTTTTAAAACATGGATCAAACATCAATGCAAATATCATATGAACTTTCTCTTAAAAGAAGGTCTCTACAAAACTTATAAAAAGATGCAACACATTAATAACTTATGCAGCCATTCAACTATAAAAAATCTTTATTTCTTGACCAAATTCCCCACATTGCATTGGAAGAACAACTTGATGTGCATATTCTTTTTTCATTGTCCCCATGACTGCCAAACAATAAACAAAACATTAGATAAAAGCTAATACCCTTTGCATTGATTCAATAAAAATTGGTGAACAATAGGGTTTAAAGTTTTAGTTATCACCCATGCAATCACCCATGTAAAACCATGTAAAATATGTAGGAACCCTAACTTGCAAAGATAAACTTTGTCATGTGTAATAGATGTTGGTTGCATTAACATATTCCATGGTTTCTTAAACATGATGAGCTTGGAAGCGAAACAAGTTTTCACAAAGGTCTTTAGTTTCTTATGTTGCATGCTAGCTTCATGGTAAGCCTTTTACCATTTAATTTTACACTTCGTAGACTTCTTAAACTATGTGATTATCTATTGAAATGTAGCTTGAGAATCTTTCAAGCTAACTTCCATCATGCCCACACCAACCTTATCTTTGTTGATAGTATATTGACATGCTTTTGACATAACATGACCAAAACAAAAGCCAACAAATGGTTAAACTAACTATAACAACTCATAAGACACAATAGAAGTGAAAGCAATTGTGAGAGAATTTAGATCGGCTCTTTTGTCCTTAACATAAGCTATAATATTTTTAATCAAGTTGAACTTTGCCCATAGAACCTTCACCTATTTTGCAAGAATTGCAACATAAGTATCATGTGCTTCAAACAATCCAATTGTTATGTGACAAAGAACATAGTCTAATTGGTTAATAAAATTGACAACCAAAGCAAAGGTGTCATAACTTGACTTTGACATTCACAAGTCAAAAGCTATTGTTATAGTTGCACATTGATTAATGGCAAGAAACACATACACCTCCATGGTTTTTGTTAATAAAACAAGAAAATGCTTATGAACAAGTTGTTTTCAAGATGGAAATTATAGTTGGTCACAAAAATGGAGCACCATCCACCTCAACCAAGCGCTTTGCACAACAGATAGTAACATATAACCTTTTGCAATCATCAACACAACGTCTTGAATGAATTACATCTAAATAAGGTGGGATGGTTTATAAGGCTTCACATTTCCAAAAAAACTTGTGATTGCTTAAGGTGTTACAAATGCCATGTGCTTAGTTTTTTGTTGTTTTCCCTTGCTATTTCCTAGGGCATTTTTGTGCACCATGCATTTCAACTATTCTGAGCCATGTTCATGAGCAACATGTTTATTAATGGAAGTGATTTAACATGTTTAGGGTTGTAGGGTAAAAATTCTTTCAAGACTTGGTGGAGCTATGAGAACTTGTGAAATTATTATAAGAATGACACATTATGCACCTCATGACTTATGTTGCTTGCACGTTGACCTTAACACTACTCTTATTCAACATAAAAAAGTTCATGAATTTGATACATGACGATGCAAAACCCATAACTTGTGATTCATAGTGAATTACATTAATTGTTGTATCTAGAGTGCCTTTTTTTCAGCTTGATGCTTCTCATCAGCAATGTTCTAAACTTGCAACACTTCTTTTGACACAATGCTTTCACAGTGTTTCTAAACTTGGACCAATTGTTCTTACAATGTGAAGCTTGTCTTCAAGAAAGTTGAACATGTTTAGTTCGTCCATATTAAGATTGCACAACACATTTGAAACAAACTTGACAAGCCCTCTTGAAATGCGCAACACAACAATGGCTAGACACACAAAGATTCAGAAAAACCAGTGAAAATTTGAGCAAAGCTTACATCTTCACATAGATTGTCCAAGCTCTAGGTGGTGGAAAACTTCAAACACTTTTGCCACTAGAGCTCATGTCAAATCCAGGTTGCAATCTTTAATTGCCATATCCAAAAAATGCAATTGTAAACTCATAAGCTCTAGCAATAAACCTAATACCAAGAAACTCTTTTTGCAGGTTGACCCATACTGCTGAGCCTTGTTATCACACAAACTTTGCAAAACCCTAAACCCGACTGGTTGGGTAACCCTAATATGTTGCTCTATGCTAGAACTGACAACCAGGTTTTCAAAAAAAAAATCATCACTTTGATAGCCTACTGGTAGGGTCCTCTATTCCCGAATGTATACCCAGGTTCATACCCGACATTTGCCTAATAACAGAACCACGCGTGCAGACACCCGTTCTATATAGTCGACTGTTTTGCGTTATTGCTCGGCAAAATTGTCCCCTGGACATCAATTCGTCGCCCTACAGGGACGCAGAACTTCCATCACTCCAATTGTCGCAGAGTCCAAATGGCATATAAGTAAGTCGGCCATTTCTTTTGGTTCGTCGCTCAAAGGTTTCATTATCAGTCTTTCAGTCCCATCTTCTTCCTCGCTAATCTCCAAGCCCTTTCCGTCGTCACATCGTCACAACTGCGAGAGAGGATCGAGATTAAATTGTTGACTGTCAAGCATTTGCTCCCTGGACAAATTAACCTTCTTCCTCAGCACTTGCTTCCAGGTTTAGTGTAGGCGGCAGTATTGGATTCTGTTTCGTCAGGTCGCTGGGGGATAAGATCTCTAAGCTGAAGGCTTGCCAGCCGCTTCCACAATCATGAGCTTATATTTTGATGTGAGGTTTTGTCTCATTTTGCCGAGGGTCTTTCTGACTTTTTAAATTCTCTATGTGGAGTTCGGTGTTGCCAGGCGATCTGCAGTCTGGACATTTTAAGATTGTGTAGAGGAAAAATTCCAGTTCTCCTACACGACCAAGTTGCGCTCTTGTTGTTTCCGATAGTTTTGGGGTTTTTGACTAGCTTTGTGGTGTTACGAAATATAGGGGATCCTTGGAAGAAGAACTGAGTTGACGATGAGTTGATGATCTGATTTATCAGCGTTATGCGTTTTGTTTTCAGATCCTTCCGAAGGTCAGCAAACTATGGCCGCCAGACAACAGGGTCACAAACATGGACGTCGTGTTCTTCGGCCACCTCGAAAACTCCAAGACTGGACCGATGCCGAGGGAGCCCGGGGAGACATGGGTGCAGAAAGGGCATCCAGAGGTGTGTTGGCCCAAACAATGGCTATCGGAAGACCTCAGCAGCTATGTGCAAATCTTCGAAATTCGATATCTCTGTTCGGAGTGGCCAGTGGAGGTTCCTGACCACAACTTCGAAGAAAAAGTGATGAAACGATTGAAAACTGTTGCCACTGAGAGGTAAGTACCCTTGGGTTGTTCGTGCAAATGCAATGCTTTTGTTTCCAAGCTAATCTGACGAACATAGAAGATCCAGCCGGGGTGGCAATAAGCAGTACATCCGAACCCTTGCATTTCAAGAACTTCCAATTTCGAAGACCTCAAGGAAGCAAACTCTAACGCCTGGGTATTGAAGTAGGCCTTTTCCTGAACCATGCGTCAATTGGAAACGGGGCTGAGGATAAGAACCATCACTAACGTTGGCATTTTTCTTTTTTCACATTTTTTTCATGTGTCATCCTTGTTGCAGCCTTGCGTTCTTGCAACGGGAAATGTCCAAGCTATATGGGAATGGACAAAGCCAGCCATTGGTGTTTGTGGGACATGGTTATGGAGCCTTGGTGCTCAAACAAACATTGATCAATCCTCATTCGGATTTTTCAAAAAAGCTTCTATGCAATCTATGTGGTATAGTGTTTTATGGTGCAGTTCTGCACTTAAAAACACATTCTACCAACCTAAAGCCCACTGAACACACAAAGATGTTGGACTCATCTCAAAGCATCGAAGCTCCCTTGAAACTAATCACTGAGGTGTTGTTGGAGTCATCTGAATGTTTTGAAGCTGCTGTGGATTTGAGCAAGATCAAAGTGTGCATTGTCAACCAAGGCAATTCTAATGTCCAGGTTTGTAAATCCATCAATACATGTGGATTGGAATGTCATTATTTTTTCTTTTATATGTTCCATGAGAGCTTATCACTGAATTACAAGATCTAGCATCATAATACAACCACTGTCTGCAATAAGCTTGAAATAACAATTGCTACTTATGACAAAATGAAAATGCATTGAAAAAAAAAATGGGCCATGATCCATTATAACCTTTCCCATAGACATTACATTTGTTTCCTCCCTGTAACATTGGGGAATAAAGCTGAAGGCTTATACAATCTTAATTTCTTTGCTTTTATCCTGTTCACTTTGAGATTAAAGCTAGTGATGAAAGCATAAATGTGCATTGTTTTTCCATAAAATACATTGCAATATGACTGTCCAATGTGTGTTGTGGGTTGATTAAAGTTTTAAGATTTATTGAGTTTATCCTTTTTGGCTGGTGGGCTTAAGCTAGTACTCTGTTAGTCACTATTTTCCGCACCTAGTTAGGCTAACTTGGGAGACGGGAGACTTGAGGTGTCTTTTTGAATGATTCACATGTTAGTCACTGATTTCAAAATAGCTCAGAATTACTAGGTTCATAATCATTGTGCCCTATGTTGTATTGAAGAAACATTGTGCAGGTATCTCCAAGAGCACAAAATGCAAAGAGTAATTGGTGAGCTAGCCTAAATGTGCCCACAAAATAATGAGTTTTTATGTGGTTTGATCCAGGAAATTCAAAATTATGCAGACTTGGAGCACAAATATACATCAATCATGGACAAGAATGACTTTTCCACACCAATTTCCAAGGAAGACCCCATCTATGTGATGTTCCTGAAGTTCCTGCAGCAGGTTATTGATGACATGAAGGTGCTGTTCCTTCCCATATCTATCTTTCCTTCCAAAAAATATTACTCATATCATTATATTCAATTCATGTAAGCTTGGCCCCACATTTTTCATTACCTATATTGGATGAAGACTTGTCATGTTCAATCCACTTTTGCATGATCCCATGGTAGCAACTAGAAATGAGTTGAAGAACCAAATATAGGAAGAAACATTGTTGTCTAAGAAGAGTGAACAAAGATTAATTGTACCATAAATTAACAGCCCCATCCAATTGAAAGCTATTCTTATATTTTAGTCATAAACTGGGAGGAAGATGTATAGATGAATATGTATAGAGACAAGACACCATCGAAAACTACCACAACTATTAAGAATCTTGTCTTTGGATCTTCTTGGGAAGAGACAATGTTTGTGTCAATTGATGTCCCCTCTCATAGGTTTCTCAAACTTATCTTCAATTTGATGATCATAATATACTCAAGGTTGCCTTTTGTAGAAAATACATGTTGATTCACTTTCATTTCAGCTACATATATGACAATGTTGAACTCTTTGTGAATTTGTAACTTCAAACTCTCTTTAGTACTCCACATGATCCATCACATGATCCAAATCCATGGCATTTACACATTCTTATTGACAACAAATTTATTACATGAATTTAATGCTTGAATTATATTACATCAAGAGACTTATGAAATCTTTGTCACAAATCATATTATAGCTCTCTCGTAATTATATATGCAACAGAGTCAAAAAGTTCAACTCAAAGCATGGGAAGCAACATCTATCGATCAAGCAAAAGAGGCATTGGCAAAAGTGGGAATTGGCAGTTCATCAACAAGAGCAAAAAGGTGCTGAAAGTTTATGACCACATTTTTTTCCATGTATCAATTACAGAAGGAGAAAAAGTCTCCAAATCACTCTACAGTTTTTTGATCAAGTCAAGATTTATATCATGCTTTGCATTAGTTGTCAAGTCCATTTAATCATTTCATGAAGTTCAGCTTTTAGCGTTTGTGGATACACTCCACATTTAAATATCATAAATGTGCTTGTATTGGGTCCCAATCCAATATGTTTGAATTTGTAACTAATTTTTATTGTATGTCGTGTTGAGTGAAACACATAATTCAGGGACAAGAAATTGGATCAATTGCAACATGCTGCTGAACAGAATGTTGACAAAGTTACTGATCTGCTTTCTCAAGAAGCCCGCATGTTGCGAATGCTCTTACACCGAAAGATTCATGAGGCTAAAAACCATGGAAGCTCAACAACTTTTCCAGACCTCCATGAACTTCACTCAAAGTTTCTGGATGACACATCGATGCTCTTAGGTGCAAGACAAAATGCTGAAGTGGAATCTGTTCAGTTCTTGTTCTTGGATGCACAATGTATGAGCAAGGTTGTGGGAGTGGGACTGCAGCATGCCTTGGTTACAGTCACAAATGATAATGATGTGAAAGTGGAGCACCTAAGTGAAAGTACTTGGGAAACTTCATTGGACTCTATGTTCAAGGATGTCAAAGATCAGGGAGATTTTGAACTCATTGGTTTCGAGTTGCCAAAGATGAAAGTGAAGAGTATCCAACCCAAGAGGTTGCCAGCAAAAGAAGTGACAAAATTTGGAGTTAATGTGAAGGACTTCCGTCAAGATCACATCATTACAAGGGAGCAAAGTAAAATACTTTTTCCTCTTATATGGAAGGTAGTTGGATCATACAGGGCATTCAGACGTCCTGAACAAGCTTCAGTAGGTGAATCAGCTACAGATGCTTCATCTAGTGGGGGCGGGGAAGTTGGAAACTCACAAGGTGATGGAGATGGAGAGGATGATGGTGAGGGTGGTGGAAGTGACCCACCAGAGGAGAATCAACCACGTGTTGTTGAGCTTTTACAACAGGAAGTGAGTTTCAAAGTGACTATCTATCCAGGCTTGGGAGGCAGCTTCCAAGGTGTTCATCCAATTCCAGAACACATGAGGACAGCATCTATCATGTCAACACTTATTGTTGAATTTTCTCAAGAGACAACTGGGGCTAAATTCATTCATGTCACAACACAAACACAATGCAATCTTGGTCGCAATGGAAATTCTCGAAATTACTTTGGATGCTTCCAAGATGATGTTACCATTTCTTTTGGGGAGTCTGATCCAGCAATTGGAGGAACAGAACTACTATTTTTCGCTGCATCTGATCTAAGGGAGAACGATGGAGTACTCACAACAGATACAACCAGCCAAACTGTAGCGGAAACCAGAAGCTCTTCTAACCAAGTGTCAACAAACTCTTCTGGTCAACTTCTTATTGCAGGTTCTGGAGGTCAAGTTCAAAATCGTGAAGACACAACAAGTAGGCAGGAGAGAAATTTTTCAAGAGCTCACACCCAGGAAATACCAAATGTCCAACAGATTGATGGTTTCAATGTCCACCAACGCAATTTTGGAAATGAGCTAATTTACAACTTTTGCATACCACCAGATATCAGGAATAGCAACAACCCTGTAAGGATCTTGTGGTATCGCGATACTTTCACACCAAAAGTTGTTGGCAAGTGGAGTGTCCCCATGCAGAGTGACTTAGACTTAGCCCCCTTCACCTTCAAGGTAGAAAGGCTCCTGTTTCCCATCAAATCAGGTGAGGTCAATTTTGGGACAGGCCGTGGGCAAGATTATAAGCTCTCAATGCTCATTAATCTTAAAATGTCACACTTGGATGCTTTTGATGCAGTTGAAGAAATTGAGCTTCGTGGCCCAACCCTGGCGCTGGAAGGGGTGATACATGTGTTTCGTCATTGGGGTTGACATTGGTCAAAGAATACCAGTAATCCCCATGTAACTTTTTTCAACAGCATAGCATGATATGGACCTACATCTTCCTATGTTTTTTGAAATGCCAGGTGTATGATGTGTGTAAATCAAATCATGTTTTCTCCTAGTCAAGGTAAACTTCAATACTTGACCAGAGTTGATTTTAGTGCATACGTGCATAGTATTAAAGTTTACCAAAATCGACTCTGTTCAAGTTTCTTGTGGTTTGTTGTTCCTTCTCAGTTTGCCATTCAAGTCAACCTTTGATAAATATTTTTAAATTTCTAGTCATGAAGTTTCAATCCTTGTGCCAAATTCTGAAAAAGACATCCAGTAGCATTGCACTCAATCAATGAAGTTCAAGTTGATGAAGGGGCTACCACTGTGGGCACTAGCAATAGCAGCAAACACATCCTGTTATGGAGCAAAACACCACTCAAATCATTTGTTGGTGATTTCTTTCTCATGTTGTAGAGGGTTTAGGGTTTAGGGTTTAAATGAAAATTGATCACATTAGCTAGTCCAAAAGTCTGCAAGTAAGTTTGACCTCACTTATCAACAGTAACTTAATAAAATTTCATCTCTGAACTGGTTTCATTGATCTTTGTTCTGATTGAGATCTAAACAAATTTGGGAAAATGATGTGCAATTGGATCTTCTAGATGTTAATGTAAATTAAAGAAAGACCATTTAAATGAAAGATTGGTATTTTTCAGGAAAGTTTGATCAGAAATCCTAAGGTTAAGCCACAAGAGTTGACTATTATGGCTTTTATCAAATCTTTGATTCAATGTTCTGACCTCAAATTAATTTGAAATTAAGAAAACAATGTTCCGTTATTTTAGAGAATGAATATACCCATCCCAGGGTTTTTTTCCCCCACTTTTGTGGTGTAACCAGAGTGGCAATCATCTAGAGGAGGATCAATTATCTATATGAAGTTATGCCTGGAGGAAGAGGGGCAAAAGCCTTGAACATGTGTATCTTCTTGCCCAAAATAACCTGGTCAGCCAAAGTGACCTCTAAAGCTATTTGGGGGGTTAATCAAGGGAGCCTTCCAGGGTTCAATCAAATAAGCTTGATGCAACAGCACCAAAAAAAAATCATTCCTATTAAATTGAATTTTTTTACATGGAAATTGTATAGATTGGAATTGAAAACTTCCATTCCAAATTTCCAATCTCAACCCTTGAATTCAACATACTCATGCCCTTCATACTTGAACTTGTATCCATAAAAAGCTTGCAGAGAAAATCCTGAAACTGGGTTCACTGAAAATTCAAGTTTCAAACAAATGTTCCTTTGTCTTTGAGCTTGCACTAAATCCTCTTAATCCTAAATTTGAGAAACCAAGCATTTCAACTTTCAATGAACTACAAACAATTCATAACCCACTGTAATGAACATCTCGATGCCCTGATTGCCTTTTAGGTCACAATCTACACGGATAACCTCCAACCTTCTTTTCATTCATTAAGCAACTACTACTCAACACAAGGTATCAATCAGTGTTGTTTTATTCTTGATTTCAAAAGGAACCTTTGGTCTCGGCTCATAAATTAAACTTAATTTAATTTTTTTTAATGGAACCTCTGGTTTGGTCTTCAGATGGTTGTGTGGGTTTCTAAAATCTCTGATTCCACCCATTTTCACAAAGAATTTGAAACTGGTCTGATTTAAGACAAGGTCTCTGGTTCCATCTCCATGACACAACACTAAATAAAATTTAAAAATGTGTAATTAATTCATTCAACTAATGCACACATTCCAACATAAAGATTATGTAATTTTAATTATGTGCAATCAATCAAATGCGATAACTTGTCTAAAATGTAAGACCCAATTTTTATACATATTGAATAAAATTGTATCTCATAATCCAATTTCCAAGCAAGCTTACAATTTTCTTCAAAGGGTTAAAGAAAAGATTTGTGTTTTATTCTGCCAGTGACGACTTATGTTTGGTCGAGTCTTCACCAGATCCATTTGTACAATTTTGTAGCACACCTCTCCAAAATTGTGCAATCTCTCCAAAGATGAGATTGCACAATTGCAAATTGGTGGGTACTTATTTTGTGTTTTGTACTCTACTGACGGAGAATTTGTCCACTACTTGCTAATTAGAACAATGAATTGCGCACATAAGTTAGTTAGTTCAATTCTGAGTAAGTACTTTCCTCGCTTAATATGTTATGCAACATGAACCCACGCAGCTTCACTGGGAACTCCGTTGGCCACTGCAAACAACATAGCGTAACCTGCAGGTAAGATGACTGCACTGGGTGGTGCTCTTGTGGCGATTGCGTAACCACCAGCAGCTGTTCTCACTGGAGCACCTACTCCGAGCTGCAACAGCCTTTGTCCCTGTACAGCACATCCCAGAGCAAGACATGACCACAATTTCCAAGTGAAGAAAAAAGTTTGAAGCTTTAATTGAAGGATTTTAAGCTCGACAACTGCAATTTGGACGAGGAGAGGGAAAACCAGATTCCATACACACACACAGAGAGATACACACAATATGTTCTTCTTCTTACCTGAGCATAAGAGTGAGTGACAAAAGGTGCGGTGAGGAGATTGAGCTCGATGTCGCCTCTGGGGACAGCAGCGTACTCGACTTCCACGACGAAATTTTGGCCATATCCTAGGGCGCCGGGTGCGGCAACAATTGCCGGACGGGCACCTGCAGCCAGATACGGTGGAGAGAACGCCTCGATTCTGAGCTCTGTTGGGAACACTGGGGAGAAGGTGTAGAATTCATGGGTGTTGCTACCGGCGACCAGGATCCGTCCATCCGGGAGCAAATTTGCAGTGGAGTGGTAAACCCTAGCGATGTTTGTTGCTGTTAATGTGTCGAAGCGAGTGCCAGGAGCCAATGCCGGGTTGTACAAAACTGGGTTCAGAACAGCATTGGACGCGAATCCCCATCCTTGAGACCCGTTTTCAGCCCCGTTGATGATCAGAACCTGGCAATGTTTTTTTTTTTGCTTTGTCAATTTTGTGATGTAGCCAAAGTGGCAATCATCCATAAGAAGATTTAGCCAAATTTGGCTACAAGCTAAACACGAAAGTCAGACAAATTTAAACATCCTTCTATATTTTTGGCTACACACTTTGCTCTGAACCATGTGTAGAAATCTGGCGATTAAAATGTTAAAACTTGGTGTATTTATGGCTATTGAATTTAGCGCTTTTAATTTTGATTTTCTCGTTTTGGCTATATAGACATATATATTTAGCCAGCCAAAAAAAAGGCTGGTTCAACTTCAAACTGGTGTGTAGAGAGAAGGACCATGTCTCCCATATTGAGCCACAATTGGCATGTTCTGCATGGCGATTCTTTTCAAAAATTTGGTAGAATTGTGGCTTTTTATATAATAAAAATATTTTAATAATACTACTTTAAATTATTAATTTATCTTTTTGGCTATACATAGCTAGCCAAAAAAAAGAAGTGGTTGGTTGAACTTCAACCTGGCGTGTGGGGAGAAGGACCATGTCTCCCATGTTGCGTCGTATGGGCATGTTCTCCATCGCCCACGCCGGGTTCGCCGCCAACGGTAGAATGCGACCGCAGGTCTGGCTGGCAGGGAGCCGTGCAGGGGGGTCCAGGAAGGCGCCGAACTCGGAACCACCGCAGATCAAAATCTCGGCTGTTGCCCAATTGTCGGCAGCCGAGAGCGGCAACATCACTGAGCTGCCAGCTGAAGGATAGTTTCTCGGCCCCCCAGGGATGGTGGGCAATCCCTTCACAGTGATTTGTCGTTCCCAGTTGTATAGAATGGAGTCCCTGTTGGCGAAGATGTAGAGCAGGTTGTTGGGTAAGAGGTGCACGAATGGATAGAAGTTGTCATTCTGGGCATCATTTGTCTGCAAACAAAAAAAAAACCCCACAAAGCTCTCTCTCAAGATTCTTGTCCGTTAGCAATTCACATCGGGATTCACTTGTATACATATATATTATAAGAGGTGCTCAGAATGTGGCCCTGTAAATATATTTCTCACATACAAGTTTATTTGTTTTTACTTTTTTCCAATGCCACCCATAAAACTAAAACTGGGACTGCAAATAGATGGGGGGACTACTAATAGCAACCCACCTAGCCGGCCAATCAGAAACAGGGAGCAGCAGTCATATCATATTTATCACACTCTTCTTCTATGGCAGGTGTTAAAAGCTTTTGCTGTGCCTTTTTACCAAGCCTCAGCAAACAGTGCCAAAATGTTGGGTCAAAACCATTTTGCATGTTCTGACTTTTCTTCATCTAATTTTCATTTGCAGGGTTCCAACCTGCGCATCGGTGGAGTTGCCCTAGTACTTAGGCATGATTTCTGAACATACCTCTGTCAGGAGAGGGAGGTGGTATTGGCCACGGCCGTTGGCGGGTACGAACTCCGCTGTGAAGGCGCCGCGGCCACCCACCACGATTGCAGTGCCGTCCGGAAGCTGCTGGTTGGATGCATACCACCTTCCTTGCTGCAGGTTTGTTTCCGTTTCCACCCAGTTGCAATCTCCTCCAGATGCACATGGAGTGAATGTCCGAATCTGCAAAAAATAATAATATAAGCGCGCAGTTGATGATCATCAGCAGCACATGAGCTTGATATCAGCAGATCTACTAGAGCTAGTATAAATTTGTGAGCTTGATATCAGCAGACCTACTAGAGCTAGTATAAATTTGTGAGCTTGATATCAGCAGATCTACTAGAGCTAGTATAAATTTGTGAGCTTGATATCAGCAGATCTACTAGAGCTAGTATAAATTTGTGAGCTTGATCCAGAGCAGCAGCTGCCAGGGATCTGCTGATCAGTTTCTGATCTTCTCGAGACTCGAGCTCTACCACCCTGCAGTCATGTTCTTCAAAGGTTAAATTCGAGAGTGGAATTCATTATACTAAGATTTCTCATCACCTTGCTGAATCCGTCGAGATTTCCACCTGTTTGGACCAAAGTTCCGTCCGCACGAAACTGACCAGAAGAGCACCAAGTGTCGGTGAAGACGAAGAGAGGCCTGACTTCGTTTGTTCCCGGAGTGTAAAGAGCGGAATGAGCAGTACAATCATGCTTCGATGCCTGCAGCTCAAACATTCATAATTGTCAGTATAAAGACAATACTGCAGTACTTACTGCGAGTCCTCGAAGCAGCTGGTGAAGAATCAGACATGTCCCGGAACAAGGACTAGAACTATGATCGAGCGGATCGTGTGATTGATCATGGGTGGTTCTTGTTGGGTATGCAAAGTTCTAAGAATTCTCGAAACAGAAGAGTAGAATGATATTCTTGAAGGCAGATTGATCGACAGCTTACTTTGTCGAGGTGATTATCGCGGCAGATGCCATTGGGTAGGGGAAGAAGTGAAGGACCGATGTTGGTTCTGTCGAGCAACACCACATTGCCGAAATGTGTCACTGCTGTATGCATTGACGCGATTCCCGCATCTCGTACCACTACTTCCCACGATCCACCACCTGCTGCATCAACTAATTGCAGACCCGGCGAGTTATATTGCCATATTGCAGATTGCGCGACCAGCACCAGAAATATGGTGAACAAAATCCGATCAACACGTCCTGAAACCTTGCGCAACCCCATGAACAATATAATTCTTGCTACACTAACAAGTTACAACACGCACATGTAAGCAGCAACTGGATCATCAACACACTTCTGAATCTCTCTAGATTGTCTCTCTTGAGCTCATAAAAATTCCCAAAAACAGAAGCAAAAACAATGTAATTTAGTCCTGTGGAATTCTAGGACTAGTGATCGATCAGGTTTGCAGCAGCAGTAGCAGTCTTCGGTTCCATGGGCTGCCGTTGAAGACTCTTATTGCCTCTAGATTGGCTGTCGTGAGATCGAATCTAGTGCAAAGCGTTTAGGGGAAGGTTGGAGAATAAAGGTTAAAGGTAGTGGCGTACTTACAACATTATTTCATATTGTAATAATTATGTTGCACCTTTGAATACCTCAATAAGGGAAGTATTATATGCCTCACAAAATTTCAATTCTTTCAGTTCATTCTGTTTGTTTGTTTGTTTTTTTTTTTTTTTTTGGGAGGACATTATTATATTATCATGCTAGTTTGGTGAACAATAATCTTTGATTTGTTTTGTCCCCATGCAGTTGTTGATGTTGAGTTTTTTTCCTTTGGGTGGAGGGTGGAGGGTGGGGTGT
>Ga0116227_10005981_pt1 | contig 25066 bp, 24 predicted proteins | sample S1TSphgellanicum_FD_89693 | JGI IMG/M metagenome (GOLD analysis project Ga0116227, IMG submission 89693) | Host-associated microbial communities from peat moss isolated from Minnesota, USA - S1T2_Fb - Sphagnum magellanicum MG | ecosystem: Host-associated > Plants > Peat moss > Unclassified... | reverse complement strand
CGACCCAGGTCCGAACGCGACGGCGTCCTCACCCTCAACTTTGGGGAAACAGAAAGGATAGAAGAGCATGGAAATCAAGCAAGAGATCACCGACTTAGCGGCGCGGATCCGTGTGCTTGAGGATCACGGTGCGATCCGCGCCATCATTGCCGCATACGGACCAGCCGCCGATCGCGGGGACGCCCAGGCTGCGGCCGCGTTGTGGCAAGAAGATGGAATTTATGACGTTGGCAGCTTCGGCGTCAGCACCGGACGCACTGCAATTGAGGCCCTACTCGAAGGGTCGGCCCATTGCGAATTGGTCAGTGGCGGCGCCGCCCATGTGTTCAGCCCCGTGAATATCGCGTTGCACGGCGATCAAGCGATCGCCACCGGCTATTCATGCGTTTTCCGCTGGACCGGCACAGAATTCATCGTGCATCGAATTGCGGCCAATCGGTGGACGCTGGCGCGCGGCCAAGCGGGTTGGCGCGTCGCAAGCAGGGTTAACCGGCTGTTGGACGGCGCGGCGGCGGCCAGGGCGCTACTGGCGCCGACCTAGCCCATTCCGTCGAGTGCTTGCGACCGAAATCAGTTTAAACACGGGCTTGTTGATGTCTTGCGATTCGCTTCTGACCCCTGCCCGCTCCACCAAGAATTCTTCTCTTCAGAGGCGATCCACGAAAATTAAATTATTATATCGTAACATACGAAATGCCCTTGCTGATTGAAAAGCGTATTGATATCGTTGGTATCGGCTACAAGAAAGTAGCAATGTTTCAAGATGTCACTTACCTCAAAACCCGAGAACCCCCGCAAAGTGTAAAGCCATTTTTATAAGCCATGAGATGACGTGGCAAATTGCCAAGTTTAAAAAAAATTGCGCAGAGCACCCGACAACAAGATTTACGTTTTTAACAGAAAAAAGACAACATATATACAGATTTATGAAGTCAATATATGGTTGCACGCGAATATCTCAGCCAGATAAATTTACCTTCTTCCACTTATAAAGATCACTTATTAGGAGGCAAGAAATGGAACGTCTTAAAAACAAGGTGGCGATTATTACGGGGGGCGCGCGTGGCATGGGTGCTGCAACATCGCGGCTGTTCGCCGCGGAAGGGGCAAAGGTTGCGATCGCTGACGTTCTAACGGAAGCAGGCACCACACTTGCCCATGAGCTTGGCGATTCTGCGCGCTTCTACCAGCATGACGTCACCAGTCCCGCCGCGTGGACCGCGCTTGTTGATAACGTTGAAGGCCAGTTGGGCCCGATCGACATTCTGGTGAATAATGCCGGAATCCTATTGTTCCGCACTCTTTTAGAAACCACCATGGAGGAGTACGAACGTGTGCTGCGCGTCAATCTAGTCGGGGAATTCCTGGGGATCAAAGCGGTCGCGCCAGGGATGATTGCACGCCGCAAAGGCTCGATCGTGAATATTTCATCGGTCGATGGCATGAAGGGCGCCAATGGCCTGGCAGCTTATTGCTCCAGCAAATGGGGCGTGCGCGGGCTCACTCGGGTAGCCGCGATGGAGCTTGGCCATCATGGCGTACGAGTGAATTCGGTTCACCCTGGCGGCGTCGACACCATCATGTCGAACCACGACGCGGAGCCGCGAGAGCAGGTGGACAAGAAATATGGCAATATACCCTTGCAGCGCATCGGTGCACCGGAAGAGATCGCCCGCGCCAGCCTGTTCCTCGCCAGCGAAGAGGCCTCCTACCTGTGCGGCGCCGAACTGGCGGTGGATGGCGGCATGCTGACGGGACAGTATTACGATGGCATGCCGGGCGCGCCTGGTGCAGAGACAGCACGATGAGCGGCGTGCTTGCAGGCCGGCGCGCCTTTGTCACCGGCTCCAGTTCCGGTATCGGAGCAGAATCTGCGAGACAGCTGGCTGCGGCCGGCGCCTCGATCATTCTGCATGGCCGCAACCCGGACAAGCTTGCCGCAACGGAGCAGGAGTTTCGCAGCGCGGGCATCGACGTGACTTCCGTCGCCGGCGCGCTGGATGAGCCCGATGCGGCCCGTGCAGTTGCCAGGCTGGCGCTGGAAGCGGGCCCCATCGACATATTGGTGAACAATGCGGGCGGTGCATCCGCGGGCGGCGGAACCGCCGAATGGTTCCAAGCCAGTCCCGAGGAATGGCTGGTGTCCTATCAGGCAAATGTGATTTCTGCGGTTGCCGTAACGCAGGCCATCGCTCCTGGGATGATCGAACGCGGCTGGGGCCGCGTGATCCAAATCGCCAGCGCAATCGTCGACAACCCGATTTCGACAATTCCAGACTACAAATCGGCCAAGACCGTTTTGTTGGGATTCACCACCAGCTTGGCGGTAGCTTTGCGAGGCACCGGCGTCACCGCGAATGTTATCAGCCCCGGCTTCATCGCGACGGAAGGATTGCGCGCCTGGGTCGAATCCGAGGCTCCTGCCAAAGGCTGGGGAACTATCTGGGAAGAGATCGAGCGGAACGCCGCATGTGAGGTCTTCCCGGCACTTGTGCCGCGGCTTGGGCGACCGCTTGATATTGCGCGAACCGTGATGTTCCTCGCCGACCCTGCTGCCGACTTTATCACCGCAGCTCATCTTCGCATTGATGGCGGCTTGGCCATCGCCTGATCAAGCTGCATTTCACCCCGCCCCTTGCAGCGCCGTAGGTAGGCTCCGCTGCCGCCAGGAAGGCTTCGTGACTCCTCGGCCAGTGCCGCGATCTTCATCAGGCGTGCCGAACTTGACGGCCCTGGGCGATTTCCATCAGCTCTCGCTGGGAATTTGGGACGACGGCTAGGTAGATAATGCCGTCACCGCGCGGATTGTGCTTGCCGTCCACCACAAAACGGCAAAATCCGTGCCATTCGGCATTACCATATGCTGTTTTTAAACGAAGCCGAGCAGCTTGAATAACCGTGCCGCAAGTGGTTCCTCTTCGTTCCGCTCATAATGCAGGAACATATGCCCCATCGAACGTGAACCAATAATAGTCACAACATTTCGTATTGTGTCCATTTATCTTATCCTTGATTTTGACATAAGCTAACTTGGCAGGATTTAAGTTAACTACCTTCCCGTCACGGCTGGATCAGCTCCTTGCATTCGCTAACTGGCCGGCGCAGCGCCTCGAACGCTTCGGGCAATTCGTCGAGGCTGACCGTAGAGGTGTGAAGCGGTCGGGGATTAATTTACCGGCGGCGATGGCATCGATAACCGCGGCAAAGTCCCATTCCGTATACGCTTGGCTGTAGCGGATGGAAATTTCCTTTGAAAACGCCACCAACGGTGCGATGGAATCTTCCTGGAGCACGACCCCGGCGACGACGACGCGGCCGCGCAAGCCCGCCAGCTCGACGGCTTGCCGTAGTGACCCCGGTTCGCTGGACAGAACGGTCATAAGAAATTTTAGCAACGCTGGACCTTAAATTTTTAGGTTCTAACTCATTATATGAGACTAATCCGCGAGCCTTCCGGCCATAATTCGAGATCTCGATAAGCCGCAATTGCCGGACCCTGGCGCAAACCGAGGTTAATTTCGGCTGGCATGTATTGGGTCATCAACACCATGTGGAGCCGGTGGATCGGATCGACCCACATGCCGGTGCCGGCGGCACCACCCCATCCGAAAACGCCGGCAGGCATACCGTTCGCCGTTAGCAGCACCTGCATTGCCGCGCCATAGCCCATATCCGGTAAAACATAACCGGAGAACTGCACCCCTATGCCTGCCGGTAGCAGGTTGGAGCGCGCCAGTCTTACGGTCTCCGGTCGAAGCAACCGTACGCCGAGGGTTTGACCCTCACCCGCCAGCATGGCTGTAAAGCGTATGTAATCTCGTGCGGTGGAAACCAGACCTCCGCCACCTGACAGCAACGCGGCCTTGGCATAAGCGCTGTCTGCTGGATCGTCGATTAACTGCCAGCTACCATCTGCCCGGCGCTGGTGCAGATTAACCAGCCGGTCCAGCCGATCTGGCGATACGATGAACCCGGTGTCCCGCATTCCAAGCGGATCAAAGATTCTCTCCGCGAAGAAAGTATCGAGCGGTTGGCCAGAAACCTCTTCCACGATGGCGCCCAGGATATCGATCGACAGGCTATATTCGAACATTTCGCCAGGGTCACGGGCGAGCGGCAGGCGGCTCAGCCTCTCAACCATCTCCTTTAGGTCGCGCGGAGGTGGGCTTTCCGACCGATGTAAAGAGATCCGCAAGCCAGGCTCGATACCCTCGCTGCGATAACGGGCGGCCAGCGGTGAGGCCTGTAACGCATAGGTAAACCCGGCCGTATGCGTGAGAAGATCCCGGATTGTTGGTTGCCGCCGGGCCGGCCGAACGGCCTCCCCCTCTTGGGCGACAAGCACTGGCAAGTCGGCCAGTGCGGGAAGGATGTCCCCGATCGGCTGATCGAGATCGATTAGTCCCTCCTCGATCAGTATCAAGATGGACACGCCGGTCACGGGTTTGGTCTGGGAGTAGATGCGGTGAATACTGTCCGGGCCCACCAGCAGTCCGCTTGACATGCCGGTTTCACCCACGCTGACGAAACACGGCTCGGAATCACCTATGGCGACAGCCAATACAGCACCCGCGATGTCGCCGGCAGCGACATGACCTTCAAATAGCCGCCGCACGCAAGGGAACATCGCCTCGTTCAAATGAACCACCTCTAAACTTGTCTCAGCGTCTCCGCTTTCCGGCAAAGCATCGCGCAACAAAATATCTTTCATTTTTCTCTAATACACAATAATCGGAAAGGTGTTATACTCAAAAATGAAAATCTCATGAGCGCAAATATCGTTGCGTTAAAGTGAGTTGCATCGCCCAATGCAAAAGGAACGGAACAACTATGAACGATTTCAAAATGCCATTGGAGGCATCTTAGCCTCACCTTGGTACACCCGATGGGGTGGTCGTTCTAACTCAACAACACTCAGTGCCACTCAAAAAACTAAAAGCTGCATTTTCGGCAAGATCAGCGGAGCGGCATTGTCCAACCAAATTAATGTTGATGGCCCGTCATTACGCGGAGCGGATAAACCCTTTATATCCGTCATTCACTGCAGCCTGACAAAGCTGTGCAAATCGCGGAAAACCGCCGATGTAAATCATAAATCCGCCCTTTTTACCTTCAATATTCTTGCCGTTATACCAGGAGTCCGTGAAGCGATGCAGGGTGTGCTGCGCGCACATTTCTACCTCTTCGGCCCACAATCGCTCGGCTTCTATCGTCGTGTCGATCCGGCAAAGGCCGTCGCGTTCCATCTCATCAATAATGCGGGCGACAAAGTCGACCTGCCACTCACCCGAGGTGAGCATCTGCGCCTGCGCGCCGGGTGTCATGGGGCCATGGATCATCAATAGGTTCGGAAACCCGGCGATCATGGTGCCCAGCCATACCGTCGGTCCGTCTGCCCATTTTTTTGCAAGCGACAGGCCGGCTAATCCGAGTATTTCGATCCGAGACATTGCTCCCGTAATGGCATCAAACCCCGTCGCATTAACGATAACGTCAAGATCGTAATGGGCGCCAGTGGTACGCAGACCGGTCCTGGTATATCCGACGATCGCATCGGAACGCACGTCGACCAGCGTTACATTTTTCCGGTTGAACATCTCGAAATAGCCATTCTCGATGCAAAGCCGCTTGCTGCCTAAGGGATAGGTCTTCGGGCAGAGCAGTTCAGCAGTTGCCGGGTTATTCACGATGCCGCGAATTTTCTGTCGCACAAATTCCGATACCAATTCGTTGGCTGCTTTGTCGGTCATGACGTCCTTGAAGGCGATCATCATTTTGAATGCACTTTGCGAGTTCCAAGCTTCTTCGAGGATCGCCATCTGTTCCTCATGCGTGCATTCGTGCGCGCAGAACTGCGGCAGTTCCATCACCATCGATACGCCGTAAGTCTCGAGCATTTGACGACGCCTTGCCTGATAATTGGCCTTCCATGCGCGTTCATAAGCCGGATCCATCGGTCGGTTGCCAGAGGGCATGGCGAAGGCTGGCGTGCGTTGAAAGACGTATAGATGCTCGACCTGCTCCGCGAGCATCGGGGCAACCTGCAGGCCGGTCGATCCTGTGCCAATCTGGCCGACGCGTTTGCCAGAAAGATCTACCCCATCCCGGGGCCACTCAGCCGTATGGTAGATCTCGCCCTCAAAAAGCTCGCGATCAGGCCAGGGTGGGGAGTTAGGCGCAGATAGCGCGCCGGTCGCGGCAACCACATATTTACTTTTTACGGTATCGCCCTTCTCCGTTTGCACCTGCCAACGATTAATGCCCTCGTCAAAACGCATACTGACGACACGTGTCGAGAGCCTAATTCTGTCGCGCAATTTATGACGATCCGCGACGTGATTGGCATAGCGTTCGAGCTCCGCTTGGCCCGAGAAATACTCCGGCCAACTCCATTCCTGTTCCAGTTCCTTGTCAAAGCTGTATGAATATTCCACGCTCTGGATGTCCACCCGGGCGCCAGGGTAGCGGTTCCAGTACCACGTACCGCCCACTCCCTCACCGGCTTCAAAGCAAACGACGTTATAATCACGCAGTCGATGAAGAGCGTACAATCCGGAAAAGCCAGCTCCGATGATAACAATATCGACGTTTTTTACATCGGCTATTTGCAAAGCTAATCCTTCCAAAGCACGTAGTTTGGTGGTTCGACAACAGAGTTCTAAAACGCATTGCCAGCAAACTTACTAGGATGGGCAGATGCGGCATACTGGGTTGATAAAGCGTACCGGACAGGATCGGGGCAATGCCCAGATCCGCCCACTCACTTGTGGCCAGCTCCGTCCAACAAATAGTGGATCAAAGGTATGATGCCGAACACTGCTGTTCAGCCGCGATAAACCGGATTTTCCATCGCGGCCGAGAGAGTGCTACGCGGCGATCGAATTGTCCACGGCATCCGCAGGAATGTTGGTCGGGCCGCCGATGTCATACACCTGGGCGACCAGTCGAACGAAAGCATTGTCACGAAGCGGATCGGTCGGCGTTTCGAACTTGACGCCGCGCGACCGCATGTCATCGATCAACATGTTGAGAGCTTGCTCATGCGTGATATCATCGGTGTGGTCAAGCGACGTCTTAAGATCGTTGAAATCTGTATAGAGCCGAGCGCCCCAGTGCACGAGGAAGCGCATTTCCTCTGCTGGGATACGCTGATTGACCTTGCCGAAGGTGGAAATCCGCCAGCCATCAGAAGTGTCCGGATCGGCTTCGAATTTCGAGCTAATGTCCAGCCCCGTGGGCTTGCGCATAGAGACAGGACCAGCAGCCTGCCCATGATGGAACATGCGCTCGTTTTCGACAACCACAGCCCTGCCCCACATAGGCCCATTGATCTGTAGCGGCGCACCCTTGGGACCATCGGGCCAACAGTTGAAGCCGCCGCCGATCTTGCCTTTGTAATACCAGGCGATGACTTGCCCCTTCTTGGCCTGCCACCGGCGAAAAAGACATGATTTCGCCATGGTGAGCAACAGCCAGAGCGGCGTATTTTCCATGGTCATGCCGCGGAATACCGTGCCATCTAGATGGGGTGGACCACCGATCGGAGTCGGACCCTGGATGTTGAAAAGGAAGGTTTCAGGTTCGGCGTATTTTGCCCCCCAGTAACCGCGCACCATTTCGAGAAACTGTGAATTATAATAGCAATCCTCCAACTCCGGATAGTAGCACACACCTTGGCGCGCGAGATAGCCGCGGAACACCGGGTTGAGGATCATGTCCCAAGTAAGCTTGACGCCCTCGGGAATCTTGCCCGAGGTGGTGGCGAAGACTTCTTCCGGCGTTTTGAAATTCTCGGCAAGGATGAGCTGCCAAGGGCCGTGCTTGCGCACGACATTGAGTAAACGCCGATGCTGGTCATCGCTATATGCTCCCTCGATGATCCGGGGCGGCGCAACCGGGCGAAAACTATTGGCTAGCTCGGATATATTGTTAGTCATACAGCGACTCCTCCAAAAAGTGATTACTCAGGCGCTGATCATCCGCGTGACCTCGTTCACGTGTCCTTCAGGGTCCAGCACGAAGACGAACTCGACGCCGAATTCCGGCAGGCTGCGGATCGGCTCGGGCACGGTGCCGCCGGCGGCGAGCGCGCGTGCGATCAGAGCTTCCATATCTTCAGTGGCAAAGCCCTGAACAGATTCGCCGGCCAGCGGCCCAATGGAATCGAGATATTTGATTAAGGTTAGCCTGGGGCCGGCCTGAAACGTCGACTGATAGATAATCTCCGAAATCTCCCGACCCAACATTATATCATTATGCCGGACGAGCGGAATTAGGCCAAAAACCTCCTCGTAGAAGGCTCCCATCGCTTCCAGATCATGGACAAAAGTTTTGCCGAAGATGTATTGCGTGGCCCGCGTTGTTCCGAACGGGTATTCATCAGACATTTACCATTCTACCTTTAAAGAGTTTTCTGACCGCAACTTAAATAGTTAGTAATGCCATCTCGGGCACGCAAGGAGGCTTGGCGCCAGCTTTACGGGTCACCGAAAAATCCTTCGTCCGAGGCGAACGCAAATCATGCCAGATTCGTGAATTATGGCGCGGGATCGCAAGAATCACTTTTTCACCCTTGTCGCGATAATAGCCGTTTGCCGTTCCATGATTGACCCAGGCCGTCTTTGCAAGTTCGGCATCCACTTCTTGCACGAAGGCTTGAGTCGCCGCTTCTGTAACATCCACCGATGAAAGCTCCTCATCGACCATCCATTGCAGCAATTCGATGATATAATGCACCTGCTGCTCGCTCACCACTGCATGGTTTGCAACGAGATAGCTATAGGGGGCACCCATGAAAATAAAGTTCGGGAAGCCGGTGATGAGAAGCCCTTCGTATGAGAAGGGGTAGGGTTCGAAAACCTCTTTAAGGACCTTGCCGTTTGCGCCTTTAATATCGAACTGGCGGCCGAAATACAGCTTATAGCCAGTGGAGAGGAGCAGCAGATCGCATTCGATATGCGTGCCGTCGGATAGAATGATCGAATGCTCATCGGTTGCGCCCAATGCGCCACGAACGATACTGACATTGGGCTTTTTCAGTGTGGTGTAGAAACCACAATCGAGGATCGGACGTTTAGCGAACACGGGAAATTCCGGGGTCAGCAGTTTAACCATCTCTGGATCGTGCGGGAAGTGACTTTTGAGATAGCCTTCGCACATCATGCGAATGCCATCGTTCATAGGTGCGAAGCCGCCAGTGGCCTTGCTATATTCCTCATCGCGCATGATCATGCCGTGCATGTCCTGCAGTGCGCTGGAAAGACTTTGGAGACGTTTCCACTGCGCCACGAAGGGTATATGCTCCATCGCAGCGATCTCGAGCGCATCAACTTGCGCATGGGCGGTGGGATTGGGAATGATATGTTCGGGCTGGCGCTGGACGATGACAAGCTCGCCGACCTTGTCGGCGATTGCGTTGGCGACCTGCACGCCGGAGCATCCAGTGCCAACCAGCACGACCTTCTTGCCGGTCAGATCTACCGACTCGTCCCACTCGGCCGAATGGATTACGTCGCCTTTGAACGCCTCCAAATTTTTTACATTTGGGTAGTTCGGCGCGTTGTTCGGGCCGACCGCCATGAGCAGGATATTCGCCTCATAGACGATGCGCTCCCCGCCTCGCGTTGCCTTTACGACCCACAGCTTGCGTGCATCGTCCCATTCGGCACCATCCACCTTGGTGCCGAAGCTGATCCGATTGCGCAGGTTATACTTCTCGGTCACGCGCGTGAGATATGAAAGAAACTCCGGACCGTTCGGATAGTACTTCGTCCAGGACGGGTTGGGCTCAAAAGAAAAGGAATAAATACGGCTTGGAGTGTCCACCGCGGCGCCCGGATAGGTGTTTTCGAGCCAATTGCCACCCACATCGTGCAACTTCTCAAGAATCTCGAACTCAAAGCCGGCCTGCTGCAGCTTCACAGCAGCGTTGATGCCCATCATGCCAGCGCCAACAACAAGCACCTTGAAATCTGCAGGCGGCACAGCGACCGGCTTGCGTATGCGCGTATCGGTGGTGAAACCGGCATGTTGATAAGCCGGGTCGACGGACATTTCCGGCAATTCGATCCCAAGAGCCAGCCGCATCATCTTACGGAACAGCGGTTTGTCTAAGTTCGGGAGAACCGCGGGCTTACCGGCTTTCACGGCCGCAAGTAATTTTGCACGAACCGCGTCCGCAACCTCCTGCGACGCCGCATTCGGCGCGTTCGAGATATCGAAGGCGACAAAAGCCTCCTTGACCTGATGCTGGGTGCCTTCCAGCGCCGGGCCATACCGGTGCAGCAAGGTGCGGTCACCGCTGATTTGAATCAGCGCCAGCAAAGCAACTACTGGATCAAGCGCTGCAACCGCAGCCTCCAAGTCGGCGGAACGGAATTCGAAGCTTGGTGCGTTCATATCTGGCATCAATTCCTCACAAATACTGCGTTTGATCTTCTTCGTTGGACTGGACACTCACACACGCAGCCCGAGAAAAGTAAATACAATATCAGATGTATTTAGGCAAGACTCTTTTTCCGACCTACTGCGAATTCACCTTATTTTTCCAGTTAACCATGCATCTTTGCGTTTATTTTTACCCGATTTGCAATGCAAAACAAACCTATGCAGTTGCGTGAGTATCCCGGGCCGGCCTCAGAGGCACGTGGCAGGCAGGTCGAAAGGCCATTCTTGCGTCTGGAAACGTGGCCGAAACCTGTATAGATGCGTCTGAGGCATTGGCCACATCAATATACGTGGCCATGCTGGTCTGAACCTGGGTTTATGAGGGCCAGTATCACATGCTCCATTAAAATTGCCGTCGAAATGTTCGACCGTGGCGCAGGGCAACAGAGGCGACGCTACAACGCCGGCGCAATCCCCTTAAGGGCGGTCAGCCCCCGGCATGTAGCTGGAGCGGCAGTTGAGGCTGCGCCAGCGATAGGGGGAATTACCGGTCCACTGTTGAAAAGCGCGTCGAAAGGCGCCAACGTCGCTATACTGGCAGCGATGGGCGACTTCGCCAATTGCCAAGCGCCGATCGGCCAAGAGCCTTTGCGCAAACTCTCGTCGGCGATCCATCTTGATGCCCGCCAGCGCCGCTCCTTCATCCGCGAGCCGGCGCTTGAGCGTGGCTAGGCTAATGCTAAGCCGCTGCGCGAGGCTGCGGGCCGTCGGCAAAGGATCGCCGCTGGCGAGCGCATTCTCCAAAATTTGCGAGATGCGGCAGGAAAGCGGTGATCGCTTCGATTGCGGCTCTTCCATATCGAAGGGGAAGTAACGCAACAACTGCTCCAACTCCGCTGGGCTGCGCAGCACTGGCCGGCCAAGATAATGCGCCGGAAATCGTAGGCTGTTTTCCGCCGCCAGATGGTTTATGGGATGGGGCATCAAATGCGTTCTTGTCCTCCCGCTCAGCTGAGGCGGGTACTGCATGTTTACCCCGTGCAGCTCGATATCCTCGCCGATCAACCAGCCGAACAACCGATGATACGATGACAAACCGGTAAGATCCGACACATAGGCGCAGCTGTTAAATATTTGCCGCTGAGAGGCCATCTCGAGGACAGCACGCGGCCCAGTCACCCGCAGCGTCAACTTACCCATTCGGGGGAAGATCATGCTGTTAAAAGCAATCGCTCGAGAGATCGCGTCACCCAGACTGCGGCAATTGATCAAGCAATGGCAAAACAGATCGAACTCTTGCTTGCTCAATGGCTTGCGCCCTTCCTGCAGGCTGGCGAAATTGTCTAACTCCCAGGTGCAATGCGCATAGAGCCGGGCGAATTCGGTGTGCGCCAGGCGGCCCCGGCCGCCATGCTCGAGCAGCTTTGCCGAAGCCTCCGTTAGACCCGCTTTAGCCAGTATAGCGCTGGGGTTGCCATTGATTTCTTTGACTTTCAGCAGCAGTTCTCGAGCGATTCCCGCCGACGCCGCCAGGGGAACAGGCCGGGACAGATGCTTTTTGTGGATGAGCCCTTTTGTCATCTTCTTTGAGCCATTCTGCCGTTCGGCCTTCCTGCATAATCAGCGAAATAGGCTGAGTCAAAAATGCTCAGGCTCCAGCATCAAACTGGAGAGCTTGGCGGCGGCAAGCCGGCAAAAATAAGCTTTTAGGGAACGAGTGGAATGCAATTGGAAAACAAAGTAGCGATCGTAACCGGCGCGGGGCGCGGGATCGGCAAAGGCGTTGCCACCGCCCTGGTCAAAGCCGGTGGCAAGGTGCTGATCGTCGATCGGGAGGCGGAACTCGGCCAAGCCACTGAGGCCCAACTGCGGCAACTGGGCCATGCCAGCTTTCTCCCCTTCGACCTTAGTAAGCATGACCGCCTGCATGAGGTCGTACAGGCCGCGCTGGCACGTTTTGGGAAGCTCGACGTGGTGGTGAACGCGGCCCAGGCGGCGCAACTGCTACCGCTCGCCGAAACCACAAACGACGTGATGAAACTGCCCTTCGATACCGGCTTCTGGCCCACCTTCATTTTGATGCGAGAGGCCTATCCGCACCTCCGCCAGACAGAAGGCTCGATCATCAATTTCGCCACCGGCGCCGCGTTCGACGCACTTCCGACACAGGGCGCGTATAACGCCGCCAAGGAGGCCATCCGCGCCATTTCGAAAGTTGCAGCAAATGAGTGGGGGCCGGACGGTATTAGAGTGAATATTATCTGTCCGTTTGCAAACTCACCTGGCGTACAGGCTTGGAAGGAATATGCGCCGGAGGATTATGCGAGACAGATCGAAAAGGTGTCGTTACGCCGAATCGGCGATTGCGAAGCGGATATCGGAGCGGCAGTTGTGTTCCTGGCAAGTAGCGCTGCCGGATACATTACGGGTCAGACACTGATGGTCGATGGCGGGCAGACCAAGGCCTTCTGATCGAACCTGGCGCCAGCTTCGACGGCACGGCCGGAAGCAACCACTTTTCAACGGGATGAGGCAATGCAGGACGCAGGCCAAAACGATAAAAATCTCAGTTACGCTATTATCCGTGCGGGCATTTCGGGTATCCTGGCCGCCATCAAGCTTCACGCCAGGGGCGCGACCAATATTTTGGTCTATGAGAAGACAACGGCGCTGGCCGGAACCTGGCTCGACAACCGCTATCCAGGCCCCACCTGCGACACGCCCTCGCACGCCTATAGCTACAGTTTTGCGCTGAACCCGGACTGGAGCGCCTATTATGCCTGCGGCGCCGAGATAAACGCCGATTTTACGAAGGTAGCGACGGATTCCGGGATCATTCCGCTGATCCGCTTCAACACGGAAGTGCTTTCATGCCGGTTTGACGAGGAGCACTGCATCTGGCGGATCGGCCTGTCGACCGGGGAGACGGAGCAAGCGGATCTCGTAATCGTCGCCTCGGGCGTTCTTCACCATTCCAATATACCAGATCCTCCCGGATTGGACCGTTACGCGGGCAAGGCGTTTCATAGTGCCCGCTGGGACGACAGCGCGATGGTGGACGGCGCCAAAGTCGGCATCATCGGTGGCGGTTCTACCAGTACGCAGCTTGTTAATGCGCTGAGTAAACGCTCGGCTCGCGTAATCCAGTTTCAACGTTCGCCGCAATGGATTACGCCCGTGCCGAAATTCCCCTACACGCCGGAGCAACGCGCGGCTTTCCGGGATGACCCGTCGCTGATGGCGGCCATCGGAAACGATCCGCAATACTGGGCTAATATCTACCGCTTTACCGATGATCTGACCAACTTCATAAGCTCGCAAATGGCGGAAATCGAGGCGATCTGCCGACAGAATCCTGAAATGAACGTGAGCGACCCAGACTTAGGCGAAAAATTGCGGCCGAACTATCCAGCCGGCTGCAAACGTCTGATTTATAGCTGGGAATATTATCAATGCGTGCAGCTTGCTTCCGTTTAAGTCGAAACCGGCGGAATACAGACGGTTTTGGAGGAAGGCGTGCGTATGGAAGATGGCACGGTGCACCCGCTCGATATCCTGATCCTGGCAACGGGGTTCAAGGCGGACCGCTTCATCCGTCCGACCACAGTCACCGGCCGGAACGGCTTGACGCTGGATGCGTTCTGGGAGGGTCCGGCCAACAGCCCATTATGCCGTTACCCTTCCAGGCTTTCCCAATTTGTCCATGCTGAACGGGCCTGGCTCCCCGGTTGGCAACTTTACCCTGATCGACATTGCCGAGCGACAGTGGGCCTATATCGAGCAGTTGCCGGCGCCCCTTCGACGCGGCGATGCGGTGGCGGTCGAACCGACGCAGGATGCGCATCTGGCCTATGAGGCCCGACGAATAACGGCAGCACGAAAGACCATTTTTTTTCGCGCCGGCTGCACCAACTGGTATCTCGACAAGACCGGAATACCGTCGACATGGCCATGGGGCTACTAGGCATTCGCCGATGCAATGGCGGCATCGGCGGATGAGAAGTTCCATTTCGTGACCGTGACCATCTTTGCTTGAGCCTAGGCACAAAAACATTGGAAGGAACGATCATGAGTGAACCAAGACTAGCGGGCCGAGCCGCCATAATCACAGGTGGCGCCGACGGAATCGGGCTGGGCATGGCATTGCGGTTTACGACAGAAGGGGCTGCGGTTCTCATCGCCGATTTCGACGAGGCGAAAGGCCCTGAAGCAGTAGAGGCATTGCGCAGCCGAGGCGGACGCGCGGAATTCGTGCACTGCGACGTGATGCATCGCAACAACGTTATCGCCGCAGTTTCAGCCTGCGCCGATCATTTCGGTTCTGTCGATATTCTGGTGAACAACGCCTATCGCGGCCAAGGCCTCAGCCGTATCGAAGACAAATCCGACACGGTTTTCGAAGATGGGCTCGCGGTTTGTCTGTATGCCGCGAAATGGTCAATGGAAGCCGCCTTCGCGCATATGAAGGCACGCAGTTGGGGGCGGATCATAAATTTCTGTTCGCTGAATGGCGTCAACGCGCATATGGGCTCGGCCGATTATAATGTTGGTAAAGAAGCGCTGCGTGCCTACACCCGCAGTGCAGCGCGCGAGTGGGCGCGCTTCGGCATCTGCGCCAATATCATCTGTCCAGCCGCTGCGTCGTCATCGTTCAAGGCGTTTGAGAAGATGCAGCCGGAGGTGGCTGCGGCATCCGCTGCGGCGAACCCCATGGGCCGCATGGGGGATCCGGAGCGCGATATTGGCGGCGTGGCGGTGTTCCTTGCGAGCGAAGATGCACGCTACCTGACAGGAAATACGCTTTTCGTAGACGGGGGGGCGCATATGAACGGCGTGGTCTGGGTGCCAGATTTGGGCGAATAAAGATACTATGCGACGCGTCGAAACAAGCCGATCTTGTTTCCCGAAAGTGCGGCCAGGGCGGCAATCAAACTAGTGAACGCGCGTTGAAAAGTCTACCCGGCGCGGTGCATTGTCCAGAAATAATACGCATATCGACTAGACAAGGCCGTTCTATCGCTGATATGTTTTTATTTTTATCGAGATTTTCATGCAAATCAAAGTTCCCGCTATATGTTGCCACCCAAGGGGTGCTGCTGCCGAAGAAAGGACCATTTCACGCGCCACGGCCCGAAAATCGCCTTGGATTGACCTCGCGCGAGTTGATCAGACGTAATGCAAGCGTGTGGAAATTGGCCGGCTACCGCCGGGCTAACACCCGGACTTATGGCTGATCTGAAAATCATCAGGCATCCCCGGATAGCAATGCACTTTGACACTATCCGTTATCATCGCCCGTTGACTTGTCTCAGAAGGCGTCGGCGCCGCGGCATGCATGATATTTGTTGCTCAGCGCCCCCAGCGAATATTTAATTTCTGCTATCGTTTCTTTGGCAATGGTGACTGCCAACGCCTTTAGTTGACATGGGACCAACAACTGTGGCGCCCGCGTCGATACATTGTGAGCTGCGGCTGAGCCACTGCGCTCGGGCCAACATACTTTCGGAGAGTGAGAAGACGTGGCAAGAATACCGTACGCCGATCCATTAAAAACGATGGAGGAGAACGAGAGTCTGATAGCCCGAATCCAGGCTGAACGGGGCGAAGTGCTCCATCTCTACGCCATGCTTTTGCAAAGCCCGCCATTCGCCGAAGGATGGTTAGGGTTGCTTACGGCAGTTCGCCACCAGGGCTGTTTGGACGGGGCAATGCGAGAACTTATGATCATGCGCGTGGCCCATCTGAACGATGCGCCATATGAGGCTGAGCAGCACCGCCCGATTGCGCTGCGGGAGGGGCTTAGCAACACCCAGATCGACGCGGTCGGCGCCTTGGGGGTACGCGCAGTTTTCTCTCCTCGCCAGACCAGCGCCCTGCATTATTGCGACGCCATGACGCGCGATGTGAAGGTGCCCGATGAGGTGTTCACGGCCATTCGACAGGCGTTCACCGACCGTGAGATCGTCGAGCTTACGATCACGATCGCGGCCTACAACATGGTGTCTCGCACATTGCAAGCATTGGGCATTCATTCTGAAGACGACAAGGGAGAATGGTCTAGAATGCGTCCGCAGAAATGCTGAACTTTGAAGGCAAGACCGTGCTTGTGAGTGGGGCGGGAAATGTTGGATTCGGTATTGGAAATGGCAAGGCGATTGCTGTCCAGATGGCAAGGCGTGGTGCGAAGGTATTTGCCATCGATATCGTGCCCGAAGCCGTCGCGGAGACTGTCAGCATGATCCGTGCAGAAGGCAATACAGTCTTCTCCCATATCGCCGATGCGTGTTCGTCCGATTCAGTGCGTGACGCAATGAAGGCCTGCGTTGAAGCGTATGGCGGCCTCGACATCGTTATCAACAATGTCGGTGGCTCCGCGCCAGGTGGCGCAGTCGAAATAAGCGAAGAGGATTGGGCGAAACAGATCGAGTTCAATCTCACTTCTACATTTCTTGGGTGCAAGCATGCTATTCCATATATGCTCGCAAAAGGCGGTGGCGCAATAGTCAATGTTGCGTCAATTGCGGCGTTGCGTGTCACCGCGGACCGTCCTCATATTGCCTATAGCGCGGCGAAACAGGGCATTATTGGCCTGACCCGATCGGTGGCAATCCAGTATGCCGCGAGGGGCATCCGTTGTAATACACTGATACCCGGACTGATTAATACGCCGCTCGTCGAAACCCGCCTCATACGGCAATTAGGCGCGTCTAGTTTTCCTGAGCTTGTCGCGAAACGAAATGCTCAGGTGCCCATGGGAAAAATGGGAACCTGCTGGGACATCGCCAATGCCGCGGTCTTTCTCGCCTCGGATGAGGCCGGCCATATCACCGGAACCGAATTGATCGTTGATGGCGGAATTGCCGCCGCTATGGGTTAGATCGAACGGCAATCCAAAAAAGGAATTACGATATGACATTGCTGATTGCAAAACCCATCCTGGACGGCCGTGAACTTGATCAAGCCTCCCTCGGAACGACTGAACTTTTGAACCCCGCGACCGGAGAAGTGATTGCACATCTGCCCCGCACTGGGCAGGCCGAGGCCATTCAGGCGGCAAAGTTCTCAGCAGAGGGGTTTCGCGAATGGTCAGCGGTATCCGCCTTCGACCGCGCAAAAGTTTTACGGCGCGCCTCCGATCTCATGCGCGGCGAGGCTACAATCGCCGCGTCAGAAATCACGCGTGAGCAAGGGAAGCCACGGGAACAAGCCCAAGCCGAGTGGCTAGCGTCAGCCGATTTGCTGGACTGGTTCGCAGATGAAGGTCGGCGGGCTTACGGCAGGCTTATTCCCACGCGTTCGGTCCATATGAAATGGGAAGTTCACAAACGCCCGATCGGTCCAGTGGCGGCTTTTTCACCATGGAATTTCCCAGCCTGGACGCCCATGCAGAAACTGGCGCCGGCTTTGGCTGCAGGCTGTTCCGTTGTGCTCAAGCCGGCGGAGGAAACGCCAACAGCCTCCTGGCGAATTTGCAACGCTTTGCTTGCCGCCGGCCTTCCACCCAAGGCTATCAGCGTGATTTGGGGCGATCCGGCGGCGATCTCGTCGGCACTCATCGCCGCCCCAGAGATACGCAAAATTACGCTCACCGGCTCCACCCGCGTCGGGCGCCTGCTGGCCGCAGCAGCTGGTGAAAATCTGAAGAAAGTGACCATGGAACTTGGCGGTCATAATCCTGTCATCATCGCGCGAGATGCAAACCTCGACGACGCCATTTCGCTTGCGGTGCAATCGAAATTCCGGAACGCCGGCCAGGTCTGCGTCTCCCCTACGCGGTTCCTGGTGGAACAGCCGCTTTATTCCGATTTTGTCGAAGGGGTGGCAGAGGGAGCCAGGAGGCTCAAAGTTGGAGATGGAATGCTACCAGAGGTACAGATGGGGCCACTTACGACGGCGGCTCAGCTTTCTAAGATGGAAGTCCTGGTGAGGAATGCTACTGAATACGGTGCGAAGATTGAGACCGGAGGCGGCCGTATCGGTAATTCGGGTTATTTTTTCCAGCCAACTGTTATTTCAGATATGCGCAGCGACATGCGCGCGATGAACGAAGAGCCTTTTGGCCCACTTATGCTGGTCATGCCCGTGCAGGATATTGAGACGGCGCTGATTGAAGCAAATCGCTTGCCCTACGGTCTGGCGTCCTACGCCTTTACGACGAACATCGCCACGGAAAGAAAGATTGCAAGTGGGGTCAAGGCGGGCATGCTTGCGGTCAACCATTTCGCACTCGCGATGCCGGAAACGCCCTTTGGTGGGGTGCAGGATAGCGGAATCGGATCAGAGGGTGGCACAGAAGGAATGGACGCATTCCTTACACCTTTCCTCGTTTCATCTCAAATAGCTTGAGCAGCGCCGCCGCCCAGGAACTTACCGCGACTATCACCGCCGCCGGGAGCGGCGCCATGGCGACGGCAGGAAATATCAAGCAGGATGGGGATGCTGCGCTGACCCTGTCCGCGAGGTCGCACTGGAAACGCTTGGACGCGCTGGACCATTCTGGTCAGCATCTTTAGCGCTAGTCGCAGACGTGCATAGGAACCGCTCTGCTATGTTTCGGCCGAGCATGGTGGGTATTCTAAGGCATGCAATTCCGTGCCATTTTGAAAACAAACGCCTTTGGCGCGGTTTTGGCGCTCATCCAGACGCAACAAAATGCCTACCCACCTAATAGGCGTCGCTGCGATCCGGCACGGTATCGGCACAACTACCTCGACCTCTCGAGCGCGGCAGCGGCATGAGTAACATTTCTACTTTGCACGCCGCGTAACAATTCTATTTTGCGCGGACAGGGGTTTACCGATGCACAGGCATAGGAATTCGGTCCTGATTTCGTGTGGGCAGGAAGAGAAGCAGCCCGGAAACGGGCCGCCTGCTGTTTTCCTTGGTCGCCCTATTTAGACGGCGGCTTTCAGGTTTGGAGAAGCTTTGAAGCGAACCGTCTTGCCGGCCTTCACCTTCAATGCCTCGCCGGTGCGGGGGTTCACACCCTTTCGGGCCTTGGTCTTCTTGACGGTGAAGGTGCCGAAACTCGGCAAGGTAAAACCGCCGGTTTTCTTCAGCTCCTTGACGATGGCCTCGATCAAATCCGCGGCGGCGCGGTTCGCGGCAACGCCGGTGATCTCGGCCGAGTTCTGAATTATTTCAGCGATAAAAGCTTTCGACATGATCTGGCAATTCCGTTGCTGTGATGGGTGGCCGTGGCAGATCGTCTAACGAATGGGACCCTGATCGGTCAAATCTTGAAAAGGCCTTGCAAAGGCAAAGAGCCTTCGGTGTCATGCCGAAATGTGCGACAAGGTCTTTTACGATTAGGGTGGGCACCCGAGATTGTAGATCGCCAGGGACCATTCCCTGCATCACGGATGGCACCGGCCAGCCCTCCCCGGGCGATCGTCCTCAGTCAGCGCTATCAGGAGAAGCGGTTTCTCTTTCGCAATGCAGCGAGCATGTCGACCGGCGACGAACGCGTCGCGTAGTTTGGAATGGCTTGGCAAGCGAGAATAAGTTACCTTCCCCGACCCTTCATCCTCATAGGCTTTTGACTTTGACCCTGCTCATGGATCGCTGAAAACTCGTCATTTACCGCGCGGGGACGCCTCCAGTATTGCGCCTCGGACTCCCGCCCCACTAAACGACCGCGGGCTAACGCCATAAGGCGTTCAACCATTGCAGTTCCGGCTAGGACGGCGCTCGCTATCAGCTCACCACGACCACGCAGCCCCTCTATAAGGCGGGGGAACCGTTCTTCCAATACCTGGTTGACGCGCCTATTCTGAAACCGTTCCGACACTGTCGTTGGAACGCGTTGCGTTGCTGCGCGAGCCTCCGCCGACAGCAAGGAGGACTGGACCATTTGGATGGTTCCACACCGTAAAACCGACGCCCGATCGAGCATATCGAAGGCCGATTCCTTAATCGGCTGCTGAGAAAAATTTCGAATAATATTATCCAAGATATCGCCATGCATGATTTCCCGGCGATCACCCAATGGTCGCCGAGCGAGGATCTCTGCCTGTTCCGCGCCTTCCGATGTTACGATGAAGCTCTGCTCGCGATGCCGGCTCCCGGATGTATATGCACTGAACGCGGACACCAGCCGAGATCCAGCCGGGATCGCGTGGATGTGCTCCGTGACGGTTGTTCCCTGGGCCGTGTTGGTGGTGAGCGCATCGCCATACGCGAGTAAGATCCTGCCGCTGCGCTCATCCTTCAGCGAAGACCACGCGACAAGCCCCTCTTTTCCGGCAGAATGCCTGAGTAGCAACCCCGCGTCGCGGACTTCAGTGATTTCGAGCACCGTGCCATTACGGCCAATATTTCCAGTCGTGTCTGTCCTGGAAAATTTGGCGTTCGTCCTCCGGAACAAGCGAATACGGTCTCCTGGCGCCAATGCCATCTCATATTCTTGCAATCCTTCGGCATCGGTGGCCGTGATCGCGAACTCCTCAGTGCCGATCTCTCCCAGCTTTTTGCGTCGCGCCCGGATGGCAAGGCTGATATCGTGCGCCTGAGCGTTGGTCGGCGCGCTGACGGAGATTGTGAACCCAGGACGATCCTGATTTTCACGCCGACGACTCTCCCAAAGCTCAGCAACGTGAGCTATGGCTTCACTGTAGCCACCAGGCACGATATGCAACGTCCCATTCGCCTCCTTGCGCCGCACCGCCTCGTCGGTCTGGCCATTGCGGAACATGAGCACCGTCTCGCGTTCCTCGGAATCCTTCTGACGTACAGAACTCCCTAATTCTGGCAGATTATTTCTACCCAAAGCGCGGCGCAGCAACTCGATTACCGCCCCGGCCTCGACCGATTGCATTTGCTTCGGGTCACCTAGCATGACCAGCTGAAAACCTGTTTTCTTTTGGGCTTCCAAGATGCCGTTGAGTTGGCGCGTTCCCAGCAGCCCGATTTCGTCAATGACGACGACAGTCTTTCGGTTGAGAGCCAATCGGCCTGATTTCAAGCCGGATATGAATGATGCGACCGCTCGGGTGTCTCGAGCAGGTATACCGGCATCAACCAGTTCATCCGACTGCCGCCACGCCAGCGCAATGCCGTGAACTGTTCGGCCATCATCCTGCCAAGCGCGAACCAATGGCTTGAGCAACGTACTTTTGCCAGAACCGGCAACGCCAATGGCAACACCGATCCGGCCGCCAGTTCCGAGTTGCTTGATAACGTTTCGCTGCACATTGCCGTGCGCGTTTGTGAAGTCAATCTCCGGAAAGGACGCGATGGCGGCTTTGATCTGCTTGGGCTTAAGTGCGCTTGTCCGGTCCCTGCTACCCGCGCGGGCGATCGCGACTAGGTTTTTCTCCTCACGCAGATCAAGTGTAGTGGTGATGGCAATGCGGTCCCTGCCCTGCGTTCCTTTGACCGTACCCCAGATCAGCGCCGCATACTCACCGCGCCGACGCACGCCCCGCTCGCGGAACGCCTGCGTGATTGCGTTCACGTCATCCGGCGATTCAACGCCTGCGACGATCAATCCTTTGACCGCGGCAACCCTTGCATCTGAACCGTCCAAAACGGCACGGCGATCGAATTGTTTGGCAAGCAGCGGCGCCGCCGCCTGATATGCAGCCTCCAGGCGTTGCGCACGCTCCAGCATTTTGGTTGGCTGTCGCTTCCGCAGCACACTTTCATGCCGGTATCCAATCGAAGTTGCCACCCGTCGCCATGATTCGAGGTCGCCAACATCGTCCGCCTTTCCTTCCCGGCGATTCTGCACGCCGGATTTGAGCAAGGCGACCTGCCGTTCCGGTTCCAAGCTGTCCCAATCAAGGCCCTGGGATCGCGCATATGCGCGCGCTGCATCGGTACCATTTAGTGTGCGCCGGCTGAAGTGGGTAACGACATGCTCCGGTATTGCGGAAACCCTCGCCAGCTCCGTTCGCTGATCAAGCTCCATTTGAACGCCATGAGTTCGCAGGTTGGAGGCAAGATAGGCTTGATAGAGCGCGCCCCATTCGTGGATACGCCCCTCAAGCTGCGCAAGATCCAGGCCCCCCACACGGCCAGTCGGTGTTTCTACGACGTTCGGCACCGCGACATGCGTGTGGATCTGCATGTCTCCGGGCACGCGCCCTTTAGTGCTGGTGAGGCGATGTAATTCCGTGAAGGGCTGGCCAAATTCATCGCTGCGTATCACCTCCACAGTCGGCCGGGCTGCGTAGTGGTCGAACGATACCCAACCGATCGAACCCGGCTCGTAGCCTAACCTCGCGGATCGCCCTTTCGAGGCGCGGCCGATTTCCTTCTCGATGGCGAGCATGACGCTGTCGATCGCGTCCTTGTGCGCCTGGTGAAGGATGGCCCGCTCCGCCGCTGTTGGCGCGAACGCCCAGGCGATCGAAACGGATTTTGGTGCCGAGAACGTCAGGTCGATATAGCCGATCCTGGATTTCGAGATCTCCAGGATCGTCCGGTATTGACGTTCGCTCAACTCTCGGCCGTCAGCAGTTCGGCTACTCAAGAGGTGCTCTCGCTCCTCCGGTGTCAGAAATTTCGATTTAACTCCGAACGCAGCCTGGAATCGCTGCACAGCTCGCTCGGCCTCAAGCTTTGGCAATACCTCGCCGTTACCCTTCCGGCCCGCCAGGACATGTTCCAATTCTAGGCGCGTCGGCCGGCGCTGCGGATCGAGCCCGAATATTTGCGCAAGCGGCAGACTCGCCGATTGATGCGCGCGGCCCTCGATAAGACCACCATCGGCGCGCTGGCCATTAAGCAGATTAACAACCTCTTTCGGCTTAAGGCCGCGGTGCGGATCGACGCCAAGTCTTTTGGCAAGCGCCGGATTCATGTCCCTCCGCGGCGTAGCGGTGGCGCTGGTATAATCCCGTTCCGTACCGGCGATCCGGATTTCAGCATCCAACCGACCTGGGTCTATATCGGCCTTGATCCGTTTGGAGCAGCCAAGTGCCTCCTCACGACTTACAAGGCCGGCGGCCGCGAAAGCTGCGAGGGATCGCAGCACCAAAAGATCCCAATCCAATGCTGCACCGTCCGATCCAAGACTGGAATCTGCAAGACGGTCAGCCTCTATCTTTACCAGTTCGTCGAGCCCCTCCCCGCTCGGCAAAATTCCATTGGTCGCAAGACGGCCATACCGGGACGCGACCGCATCGGCCGGCGTCGGCGGCCTCACGCCCTGCTCGTAATACTCAGCCATTGCCGCCATCTCGGGCGTCAACGTTTGCTGCAACAGATGCTCGGTCATCAAGCGCGCGGCGGACGGCGCGCCGGCCGCGCCGGTGCGATAAGTCAGCACGTTATGTGCCGCTGCCGTTGACGTTGGGCGGTTTTATCCCTGCGGAATCGGTCCCGTAGACTTCGGCAATTATGTCGGTGAGTTTTGCGAATTTCTCTTCCATGGAACCAATCGAAGCATCGAGGTCCTCGATTGCCGATATCAGTTCGCTCAGGAATTTGGCGACCGGCGACGGTGTAGCGTCTTCGGTCGCATATTCGTTGAGCTTCCGCAGCAGATTAGTCTGCGCCTGCAGCGTATCAAGCATCAGGCCGAGGGCGCCATTCATGGCGTTCTGGCTCGCCTCCAGAGCGGCCAGGCGGGGTACAACGACATCCAAAAGAACCGCCTCGGCGGTGGTGCGCGCGCTGGTTCCGCTTCTTTCTGAACCGTTGGTCATCACCCCGGCCTCACATCGGCTACGTCACCGCGTCAGCCGTCGAGAGTTCAGCCGATCGAGCGGCGGCGCTTCGAGCTCGCTGAGCGTCGGTTGTCGGGCGCTGTCGGGAATGCGCGCCTCTGCTCGAGCGTCGCGCAGGAGATCGGATGCCTGGATCAGCGCGGCGGTTTTGCCGCCACCACCGCGATTGGCGATCGACAGCCAATACGCGGCCGCCGCACGATCAAGATCAGCTTCAATTTCAGACATTGTAACTCTCCTATGATGAACGCCCCCGCCGCGCGCCTTGCACTTGGGATTCGGAGCGAGCCAATCCGGCACTGACCCCGGCGGCTTGCGCCACGCCCAGCCAATACTGTTTCTCGTCTGCAGCCGGTTCCGAAACCCCTAACCTCTGTTCGCGGTCGAGTGAGGGTGCCACGCGGGCTTCACGCAACTCCTTCCCCAAATCCACTGCGAACGTCTGCGGTGTCTCGGATCGCGTGTGGATTGTCAGGCCGCTACGAACCTCAATTCCAGCCATACGGATGCGATCAACAACATCCGCGACGTTGGCCAGCTGTGCCTGATACGCTTGCGCTTCATAGGCTGAATCAGATTGGTACCTGTCTCCTGGCGCACGCAGCGGCCGGTAATCCTCGATCGTGCTCCTGAGATCGATGGACCGAGCGTCTCCGTACAGCACGTTCCTGATTTTTTCGTCGAGGACGGCGACGAAGTATAGCTCATCCCGTATTTCCCCAGGTGTCCTCGTGTCGCGGCGTGTCCCAGCCTCGTAGGCGATTAGCAGATCGTCAAATCTGGTCTTTACCTCTTGTGAAGCACCGCGTAGTTCGGTTGGGATCGCGCGGCCAAGCTTCGCATCAATTTCAGAATCGAGGCTGGTCAAAACGCCACGCAACTCCCTTACCTCGACGCCCTCAATAAATTCAGGGCGCCAACCTACAAAGCGAGGCACAACGTGATCCCAGAGTGCCGCCGCGGCTCTCCGTGATACCTCGCCTTCCTCCGAAAAAGCTTTCAGACTG
>Ga0116227_10005980_pt1 | contig 25072 bp, 11 predicted proteins | sample S1TSphgellanicum_FD_89693 | JGI IMG/M metagenome (GOLD analysis project Ga0116227, IMG submission 89693) | Host-associated microbial communities from peat moss isolated from Minnesota, USA - S1T2_Fb - Sphagnum magellanicum MG | ecosystem: Host-associated > Plants > Peat moss > Unclassified... | reverse complement strand
TTTTTTTTTTTTTTTTTTTTTTTTTTTTTTTTTTTTTTTTTTTTTTTTTTTTTTTTTTTTTTTCATTCATCTATGCATTTTGTTGAGTCTTGACTTTTTATTTTGGTATGATTTACTCACTATAAGGAATCACGTATTTTCAGAAGGCTAACTTGACCAAGTGTCAAGTTTAAAATTTGGTCAAAATGGAAAAATGTCCATCAACATGGCCGTGGTTTAGTCAAATTGACCATATTGAATGGATAAGGTTTAGTAAAATTAACCATCTTGATTTTACCTTTAGTTAAATTGACCATTATGATTTGACACTTAGTCAAATGAATCATATTCATTTGATGATTTAGCCTACTTGTTAAGCTTAGGCTAATTACTTAACCGAACATAATTAGTAAGTTAAACTAGGCTTAAACTACCTATCTAACCTAACATAATTAATAGGCTAGTAGGCTACTTGTTAAGTAATATGCTACTAGTTAGATAGCCTAGCTTAAATTTATCTAATATAAATTATTTAAGACATAACCTAGTTTAGACCTATTTAGTATAGGTTACTTAAGACATACTTAAGACTACTAAATAGCCTACAACTAAGTATAATAAGCTTTCTAAGTAGGTATCTTAAGTGACCTAGGCTTACTAGGTAGACCTATTAACCATGTACTTACTAGCCTAAACTTACTATAGGTACATAACCTACTAGGTAAATAACATAGGCCACCTAGGCCTAGTAAGTAAATAGCCTATCCTATTAAATAGATAAGTATTTTAGGCCACCTAGGCCTATTGGGTAGGTAGCTTAACCTAGGTTATCAAAGTTTACTTGGTAGCTATGTACATAGTGTAAACCACCTAAACCTATAAAGTAGGTAACCTAACCTAGGCCACCAAAGTTTACTAGGTAGGTGCGTACCTAACTTAGGCTACCTAGGCCTACTAGGTAGGTACATAGTTTAACCTACGCTACCTAAGTAAGTACATAACCTAACCTAAATTACTTAGGTATGTACATAACTTAACTTAAGTCTAAGTAACCCAAGTTAACTTAACTTAAGCCTACTAAGTAGGTACATAACTTAGTTTAAACTATTTAAATAATTATGTAACTTAATTTAAGCTATTTAAATAAGTATGTACATAACCTAACCTAGGCCTATTAGGTAGGTATGTAACCTAATCTAGGCTACCTAGGCCACCCACGTTTATTTGATAGGTATGTAAGTAATTTAGGCTAGGCCACCCAAGCTATTAAATAGGTAGCCTAACCTATTAAGTAGGTATATGCTAAGTAAATACTAGCTTATACCTACTTAATAGGCTAGGCTACCTATTTAATGTGCCTAGGTTAGATTTATTAATAGGTTAATAAATACTTATCTAGTCTATTAAATAACATAGGCGAAGGTACCTACAAGGCCTAATAGATTATAACCTACATGTTATGTAAGTACATGCATTTATTAATAGGTACCTCCTAGGTACCTATTTATGTAAATAATGTTAAAACATTCAAATTCATTTAATGCAATATGTTGAAAAAAATTCATGGAAGTTGATCACAATATGTTGGTCCAGAATCATGTTTATTGCAATATGTTGTCCCAAAAAATCACCTCATGGGGTGGTGTTACAATCATTCAAAACTTGACTCCTCAATGTGAAGGTGATGAGTTCAAGTGCCCACACTTGCAACCTAGGCTACCTTGGCTATTTAGGTGACTTAATTAGGTAGCCTAGGTTGTAAAACCTACTAAATTATTTAGCCTAAGTGACTTGGTCTAGCCTAGGCTTAGGACATAAGGTTGGTAGGTTATATATATATTCCATAATTAATTATTAGGTTTATTAAGGTGGGTAGGGTAGGTAATTAGTTAATTAATATTTTCATCTAAATTTTAAATTAAAAAATTGTTGTTGGCTAGCCAAATTATATTATTGTCATGGTGGTTCAATAAAAAAACCATAGTAAAAAAAACCAACCAAAAAGACCCAATCAAAATGGTCGGATTCAAAACGATTTGTCCAAAATGAATAAATGGACTAAAAATTTCACATGATAACATATTCATAAGTCCATTTCCTTTGTATTTTTTCAAGCCCTGGATGATTAAATAGTTAAGTAATACCAACCCATCAATTCCAAAATATTTATTTTCCATATTTGAAAAGTCCCAACTATATAATATCAAATTTTTACATGTGTGCAAAGATTCAAAATAAATGACATTTTTCAAAATTATATGGACTTTTTTTTAAAGTGCGTGAATTTTGACCATTAAGAATTCCATAACTATAGTTTTACAAAAAGAATTCCAAGAGGAATTCATTTATAAATTCCTCATGATCTTTTTTAAAGGATATTAAATTTTGAATAAAAATTTTAGAACAATATCCACCAAAAAAGAAAATCCATATGCAAATTCATTGTTATAATAACATTCCATGTGTGCAACTTCAAAAGTCCATTCACTTAATTTAATGTCATTAAATGATTATATATATGTGACATTATGAAAAAAAAAAAAAAAGTGTTTTGCAATTGGCCTTGCAACTCAATTTTTGAGTTGGAAAGGACATTTGTAACTCACCATATATACAGTGCAACTCATTGTAATTCAATTACAATTTAGTCAAAACAACTCATTTTCAACTACTATGCAATGTCATTATAATTACACCCATGATGTCATGCTAACATCATCAATTGTCATCCATCTATTAAAATCTAACACATAGCATTATGAAGATTTTTGAATTTTTTTTTGAAATATTGATCTACATCATCCATTATGATTGTTAATAATGGTTCAAAATTGTGACATGTGGCATATTAATTTCTTTTGCCACATGGCATATTAATTGTATTTTGGAAAAATAAAAAAATAAAAATTAATACCTAGGTAGGTCATACATAACCATAGGTAAGTAGGTTGTAGGTCTTAAGGTACATATCTGCGTATTTACCTAGGATTTACCTACCTACCTATTTACATAGGTAGGTAGAAAAGTAGGACCTACTTACTTCCCTAAATAAGTAAGTAGGTAGGAAAGCACAAAACTAAATGCATTAAATAATAGCCATAAATTTTATTTTATTTTATTTTGCTATTAAATTAAGCTTTTTAAAGCTCATCCCAAAATGGCACATGTTTTTTAATGTGAGAACATAAGAGAACAAGTCTTTTTTATATAATTTGTAGCATGGAATTTGAAGACAAAACATATGGATTAAATCTTTTAGTTATTCAATAGTTGCAAATTGAATTACAACTATACACTTAAACATTTAAGGCAAGCTAAATCCAAGGGGAGGGCTCCATTATTTTTGTGTCTAAACAAAACTTGAACCCTTCCTATTGGCACATCTATTACACATAAAATCATCCAAAATGGAATAAAATTGAAAAAGTTATGGCCCCTCAAAGTAAAGGTAGTAAAAAATTCAAAAAAACAAACCACCAAGTGTTACAAAGGCCAGTTCCTAAACACTAACAAAATTCCTTGTATGTTGCTCTATTACTATTAGAATTCTAAAATGATTTGTAGAACTTCAAGTGGCATTCCTATAACAATTTAAATCATCTAAAATGAATAAGAAATAAGAAAGTTATGAGGTTTAAAAGTAGGAAGGGTCCAAAGAAGGAAAAAAAATAGAAAAATAAACATGTTTTGTAAGTTGGAAAGTTTATTTCTCTTCTTGTTATTTTTTCATTATTCATTTTCCTTTGCACTTCAAAGGTGATTTCTAAAACTTGAAGTAACATTCTCAAAACATTTTAAATCACTCAAAATGAAACACATATGATGAAAAAATAAATAATTGATGAATATGTATCCTTATTAAGTTATAAGTAGTTATTTTGTAGTCATAACATAATTGAATAGTAGTACTTTAGTAGTGGTGCACTAGTGGCCATACTAATTGTATCAATGGGAATAATAATCAGGAATTAGTTGCAAATGTATCCCATAATGGGTGATGGAAAAGTGGACATGTCGCATGATTGCATGTATGTACATTATACATTGGTTGTAACATAGTTGTTGTTTTAGTGACACATATATAATAGTTTTAAAATAGTTGTCACATGCAACTACAATGCATCTCCTAAAAAAAATCAAACATGGTTGATAACATATGTATGTATAATGTGTAAAAATTATTATATAGAAGACCCATTTTCAACTCACTTGCAATGAACTAATTTTCTAATGTGGTAATTTATTTATTAATGCACCATATTTCTAAAGGGATAGTTGCACAATAGTTATAATACCCAAGGGATAATTGCATAACAATTGTATATGAGTTTTTTTTGAGTTTTAATCGCAAGGTAGTGTGATTTCAACAAACGTAATTTCTCATAGTGTGAATTGATAACTTAAAAACCAAATTCCATTAGATAGAATATTGATTTTGGTACAAGCCAAATGGTTTTGAACAAAATTAATTTTAAAAAAATCATAATACAACATTAATATTAGCATTTTACCTAGCTAGATTTAGGTGTACATTATTGTTTAAAGATAACAAATAATCCATACTCCATTTTTTTCACATTTATCATGTCTTAAATGTGTTGGGATGAATTATTGTTATAATGTTTCCATTTCATTACTCTATAATGGTTGGAGGTATTTTCAAGTTGTGTAAATGTACACCTTACATTAGGTTACATGGAAAGTTCAAGTGTTTATAACTTCATATTCCTTCTTTTAACACAAACGTATAAATGTTTTCATCACTAGTAGAAACCCCCCCCCTTTTGTAACTACATTTTCAACTACTGTTCAATTACAAACCAAGTTGAAAACTACACATGTAATTGCAATTTATTTTTTGCAACTAGGAAATATTTTTTGCAATTGTTAACCAGTAATGTCGAAAAATACAAGTCAAGAGTGAAATTATAGTTGAAAGTGTATGCCATGTGTCAACACCATAATAATAGCCACTACTTGCCAATTTAGTTGAAAATTGTTGTACTAATATAGTCGAGGGATGTTATCAATCGCATTGGATTAATGGATGAACTTCATTTATTGATTAAACATGACATCAACCAAAAATATAATTACAATTTCAATTAAATTACAACTATGTAAATTGAACATTTGGCTAGTGGGTTGGTGACACGTGGCACATTCATAAAATGTGGGATCAACGAATAATTAAATGACACATGGCATGCTCATAAATTTTGGGGTCAAAAAATAATTAAATGACATGTGACACATCCACATTAATAGGTTAGGCCACATAGTGCCTAAACATAAGTTAAAACAAAACATGGGCCCCTAGGTTAAACCTAAACATAGGCCATTTAATTTAGGTTTAAGATAAGGCTATATCTAGGCACTTGTCTTAAGCCTAAACCTAAACCACATGGTAATTAATAAATGAAATCCTATTTCATTTGGTTTAGCCTTTAAGGTTGAACCTTTTATATTGGTTCATCCCAAATGGCTATTACATTTTCATTTTTATTGTGTTATCCAACAATCTTAATGCACTTCTTTATATAATTTGAATTGATGGAATGGAAACCAAACAATATGGGATAAAGATTTTAGTTGTAATGTAGGGTAGACACACCTATCACTGAACATTTTATGATATTAGATCATTATAACTTTCTTGTCCATGGTTTGTTCTTTCTGAAATTTCAAAAAAAATTGTAGTCCTCCACTTGATGTATCCAAATTTGTAAAAAATGATATAATTTAATGGAAAATGAGTAAGATATGCCCTTTCAAAGTGAAGGGGGTTGTGCTTTGGTTTTTTTCATAAGTGTTCAGTATGATTTTGAAACTTAAGCTTTTCAACTTTTTTTACTTTTCAGTTTAATTTTTTTTAGAGGTTTTGAAATAATGTATTTGTAGCCTTTGATATCGTTCACAATGAATGAAAAATGAATAAGATATAGTTGTTGGAAGTAAAAGGGGTCTAAAAACAAAATTTGAGACAAAATATCATTTTTTCTCTTCTTGCATTTTTTGCTTTGTTCCTTTGCTTTTGAGGTTCAAAGAACATTTGTAACTATTTGTTTTGCGTTTCCAATGACATAAAAAATGTTCAATTTGGTTTTAAAATGAAGGAAAACTTGAAAATATTTTATGATAAAGTACCATCTGGTGTCTACCCTAGTTGTAATTTAATTACAACCTAATTTAAGTTTAGTTAGGCCTAGACCTAAATTAATAACCTACATAGCCTAGGTCTAACTACTTACTTTAATTATTTATAGTAATTATTCATCAACTATTTTCAATTGTATAGTTGTATAATTAAATAATTACATATTATCATTAATTATTAAATATTATGGTGATTATTATTTTTTAAATCAGCAATTCAATTTATTTATCTATTAATTAATTAATTATAACTGATTTTTTTAAATTTCCAAATTCATTATAAATTATTATTAACATTTCATAAAACAAATAATTAATTCAAATATAAATATTCAATAATAAAATGTAGATGATATTTAAATTATAGTAATTATTATAATGTTGAGATAATTAATAGTTGACTACAATTATAACAACAACATTAATCATAATATTGTAGTTAGTAGGTATGTTAGGCTATTTTTATTCATATCTTCATTTAACTTGTTGGAACTATTAAATAATCTAGTAGAATAAATATTAAACAAGGAAAAATATTTTATACTATAATAATGTTAAATAAAAATAAAATTGAAATTATATGATAATTTATTATGTTTTTAAATTAAAATTTCTAAAATTAATATAATTTAATCATAAATAAATAAATAAAGGAATTTTAATAAATGAAAAATTTATTGGAACTAATATCAAAAATTAAAATTCTAAAAAATATTAATTATGTATCATTACATGATATGTTGTAAATTGAAATTGAATCTACATGGAAATAATAAATTACACGTGTATTGAACATATTCCAAAAAAATATTAATTAAGTATCGTAACTTGATAAGTTGTAAAATAAAATTTAATTTACATAAAAATAATGAATTATGCATGTATTGAACATACATATTATTAACTTGATTTATATTTCAAATTTTCTTTAAATTTCATTTTCAAATTAAAGTGTAACATTTATATGCACAAAAAAATTCATCATACATGTTATCATTCATGTATACAAAAAACATTTACGTGTACCTTAATAATTAATGAATCTTTATTGTAATTTTTTTAAATATTAAAACATCATACATGTAAAATGAATAAAGATTGAAATTCCACAAAATTATGAATTATGTACCATTACTTGATTGATTGTAAATTAACATTTGATTTACAAAGAAATAATAAATTAAATATTCTGAATTTACATTATTACAAACTCATATTTTAAGATTTCCTTCAATTTTATTTGAAATTAAATTTTAATATTTATATGCGCAAAAAAACATTGCATCATAGATAAACATTCATTTGTAGAAATAGAATTTACATGTAGTTTAATGTTTAATGAGTTTTTATTGCAATTTAAATCAAATATTGAAATAACATGTCTATAAAGATTAATAAACATTAGAGTTCCACAAAAAAATTAATTATGAATTATTATTTGATATGTTTAAAATTAAAATCCAATTTGCATATAAATAATAATTAGGTGCATTGAACATGCACATTATTACAATTTTATATTTCAGAATTTCCTTAAATTTCGTTCAATCAAATTTTATTATTTGTGTGCACAAAAAAATTGTATCATACATAATCATTCATTTTATACAAAAATAAATAAACACATAATTTAATTTATTAATGATGGTAGATAATTTGTTTTGTTTTATTCTATCATGTTGAAATTATTCAAACCAAATTGTTTCATATAATGCTATTGATATCTTTGAAAACCTAACAATGGATAGGGGTGCATCGACTTGAATTGAAGAATTTTGGAGCTACAATGCAAAGGTTATTGATCATTGAATCATTTTCTTAATAAACATTAATAAAATCATAAATAGAAATTTTACTCGAATCCAAAGGTGTACTTGGTATTGTTGGAAAGTGATTACTAAATTAAATTTAATAAAATTTATTTCACAATTTTCATACTTAAAGTGGAAGATATTGAATTTTGAATGAAAATTTTTATTGAAAATTCAAACAAATTACAACAAATTGGGTTTAGAAGAGAAAATGAATTGAATGTGTTCACATTCGGGGCCAACAACACATGTTACCTTATCTATCCTTGACTTACGAAAGTAATTTGTTTTGTTTTGTTATATTGATATATCCCAAACCTCGGTGTCTTAGGTTATGCTATGGCTTTTATCATCAAAAGTTCTCAATGAATAGGAGTGCAATGACTTGGTTTAGAATGTTTGGAACTACAATGTGGAATCTATTGAATATTGAACCATTTTTCATTGAATTTTTTGAGAAACCAAGATTGAAAACTATGTTAGAATTTGGGGGTGTTCTTGGTATTGTTGGAAAGCCCTCACCAAGTTTGATTTAATAAAGTTGATTCCATAATTTTGAGACCTAAAATGTGAACAATATTATTGAATTTTGATGGGTACATATTGTTGTTAGAAATTCAAACAAATTGCAAAAAGGGGTTTCAAAGAAAAATTCAATTGAATGCATTCAAACTTGGGCCAATGACATAAGGTACATTAATGTTTAATGAGTTTTTATCATAATTTTAAACAAATATTAAGATATCATATGTATAAAAATGAATAAACATTATAGTTGCACAATATTATTAATTATGTATCATTACTTGATATGTTGTAATGATCTACATAGAAATAATAAATTACATGTGTCTTGAACATAAACATTAATACTAACATTTTTTTTAAATTAAAAATTTTATTTTGAAATTAAAGTTTAATATTTTTATGCACAAAATATATCATTCATTTGTATAAATAAAGTTTACATGTAATTTAATGTTATCATAAGTTTAAATAAATATTACAATATTACATGTATAAGACTAAAGTTGCCTATTAGTTGTTTAATCTAATTGGAAAAGATAGTTGCAAGCCAAATTGTATTTCATCCATCCAAAATAGTTGAACATTGGTCGATGTCGTGATTGTGTACCAACTAGAGAACCTTAGATGCCAATAATATTTCAAAAATGACCCCTTAGTTGAAACATGTTTCACATTGTTTACCAACATGGTTGGAAGTTCAACTTGGAGACATTGTTGATGTTGGGAATATTCGGCAAATGACCACGCAATTGAAAAATGCTTTCAATTATACACCAACATAGTAAACAAATCAACTTAATTGGTAATTGCCATAATTTTATTTTAAAATTAAAAATATGTAGTTGAAACATATTTGTAAATGTCATGTAATTGAAAACTTTTAGTTTAAAAGGGGGGGATTTCTACTAGTGCATTATGAATAACATATTTAATTAATTTCTAAATTATGTCATGATGTTGGTTTTATATGTGATGTCAGTTTGTGTGAGTTGGATTATACCATCCTTTTTTCATTACTAGGGAGCTTGCTGCAATGTGTGGAAATAGAAAGGTGTTTGCAAAAACATTCAAGAATGGAAAGATACAATTTCCTACCCATTGCATATTGCCCTTTCTTGTATATTGTTTAAAAATGTTTTTCTGTTTTTCGAAATTACAATAAACTTTTGGCAATGCAAAAATGGTGGTAGAACCTCCCACACAAAACAACCTCACACACAAAGACCAACAATATGACATAATTTAGACCTTAGTTAAGTATTTCATTCATAAAGAAAATATTTACAAATTGTTCATCTTGAATCCCATTAGGTCACATGGAAAGTTGAAAACATTTGGTGGACATTGGTAGTTACAAATTGTGATCATTAGTTTTATATATAGTTCTTGGAAGTTGGGAACACTTGGGCTCAAGTCTTACACTTGATAAAATTTCCATAAACTTAATAGGGTTCCATTTTTTCATTTTAGGAATTAGGTAAACTAGTTGTAATTTTTTTATGTTCATAATTTCATATGGATTTTGAATCATAATTTATAAGTTTAAAGCAATTCATTCAGTTTTTGTGCGATTGTTTAAGTAAGAGACTTCTATTGCAATTGGTAAGGTCTTTTAATTCAAGGTCCAATCCCCACAAAGCCACATTCCATAGGTTTTCTTTTTGAATTCAACCATGCAATACTAACATTGGGTAGGTGGTGTAATTATCCCACAAGAGCCATCTCATGCTTATAACTAAAAAGGTTTGTAACTTCAATACTAAACACTTCACTAACAATTAATGGTGGAAATGTCTTTACAAGCCCCTTAACTTTAGAATTTTACAATTTAGTTTCCAAACCATCCAAAAATGAATTGATACACTTAAGTATTTTGTGATTTCAACATCAAATCAAGTTTTTTACATCTAAAGGCTCTTTTGTGAAAAAATTAAAAATCACAAATTGAAATCACAAATGTTCTTCGTGTCTTATAATGTTCAAAGCCTAACTATAATTTCATGATGCACCAATTCCTCAACTATCCAAGACTTCATTATTGATGATGGAAGGATTTAAAAAAAAACTTTGGTAGTTTATTTTCATGCCCTAACTATGATGCCAAAGTTATAATTCTAAATTCAAATGGCGTGTTTTTAAATTTTAGGCATATAACTACTTACTCTTCAATGAATCCGTTGAAGCTTCAAATTAGGAGGGATCATTGAATAACATTGAATTTCTTTCGTATTTTTTTGAACTAGTTTTTCACTTAACACTTCACATGTTTTGTCCTTTTAATTTTTTATATTTACAACTCCATCATCCATGGGCATTAATCATTTAAAGAAAATAATATCAAAATATTTCAAAGAATGTTTTTTGGAAAAAAATAAAAATTCTATTGAAATTTGGAATATCTTATTTTTCAACATGAAAATTTCAATTTCAATTAATTATTTGACAAACATGTGTTGAAACTTGAAGTTGATGTTAATTACATTGATTGGGGATGGCCAAGCCTAGCAAGGAATGTTGGGTTCACATTGGGGTAATGTCAAGGTAATGTTGAAAATTCAAGTTAACATTGGGCCCATGCCAAGGTAATGTTAAGAATTTAGGTTAACATTAGGCCCATGTTAAGTTAACATTGAAGAATTAGTTGAACTAACCATGGGGCCACACTAGGGTAATGCCCAAGTATGTCAAGTAGTTAAGCTAATATTAAGCTTACTTCAAAAAATGTTGGGGAGGACAATGAAAGGTTAGGACATTGGCTTTGATGTTAGGCGCACACCAAATCAATAAAGTGACACTAGGGTAATGTCAAATGGCTTCAAAAGTTGCTTTTTAGGGTTGAAAAGAATTGTTCAAGGCCTTAATTAGCACCACTTTTTTTGGCCCCATTCCAAATGGATCATTTTTAAAAAGTTTTGAAGATCCCCAAGGAAGCTTTTTGCCATTTGATAAGGTTTAACATAATTATTTTGATTATTTGAAATTTGAAGGTAAATCGATAAAAATCAAGGGTCATGACTCACGTGCCTTTAATAACTTGATATATAAGGAAAGATTTAGCTTTTACCTTGTTTCATCTTGAATTTGAACCATAACACTTAGCGTTCATCAATTTTTGGTGGTTTTAATATTGGCACTTGGAATGTTCTTGTGACATGATGTCACAAAGGCTTACATTTTCATTTAATTAAAACCAATTTAATTAAATCTAATTTTAGTTTCAAATTTTCAAGATGGTCCAAAAATGGGAAAATTGGTACAAGGTTGTGAAGGCCACTAAACTATCAATAATCAAAATGATCAAATATTGATTGTGGGTCACATGTTTGTGGGGAGGAATGAACGCAAGTGGGGACACCTTGGATGATGAAAGGAAGGGAAACTTGGCATTGCAACATGCAAAAGCCAAAACCCTTTCATTGTTGAATTGTTTGACAATTATGATGATAAGGATGATCCAACCTAGCATTCCAAACATCTCACATATGTTAAGACAACTAAAGCAAATGTTATTGTTAGGTTGTCTAAAAGAACACCATCCACAACCAAAAGCTTGGATGTGTAAAACACTCCATTTGTTTTTCAAACAATTGAAAATTCCCATTTGCCATCTACTAGTCCAATTGATTCACCTAACTTTTTTATATATTCATGGCAACACAAAAATGTGGGTCATACCACATCTAGTTTGTGACATTAATTGAAGTTTCATACTTTGCCAATCACGACCACTATCTTGGTTTCAAGCACCTTGAACCTTAAATATTACATTATAAAATAACACCAAATTGGCAATTTGAATAACTAATAGGATAATCATTATGAGAAATTGTGTCTTACTATAGACACAAACTAGATGATTAGGATAATCATTTAGTTTGTGTTTATAGTAAGATCAAATTACCATGCAATTAGATTTTTTTGCAATTAATGTACAACTACATTATAACTTATTCATAGAAATACAATGCTTTGATATTAAAAATGCCACATTTGAAATTGGATAATTTCCATTACAATTGCAAAGTAGTTACAAATGTTATTCCTTTATAATTGAAATACATGCCTATTATATGGCATTGGACAACATCATTTGACTTTATTTGCAAGTTGCATGAAAGTTGTTTTAAGCAACTATGATGCATCTGATATGTAATTATGGTTCAAGGCCTATTTAATATAACTAAATTTCAATTAGGTCTCAACTATGCACACAAATTTGAAATTTACACAATATGATATGTGATACATGGTTGTATCTTAGTAAATCCTAGGACTTACATCTACAATTATCATGCATTCGTGTCTAGTATTTTTTAAAGGTTGAACAAGGAGAAGGTTTCTTTTTAAATTTAAGCTTATTGGCTTCATGTGAGGCAATTAAAAGACATGTACATAACTTCTTCTTTTTTTGACTTTAATTTCAAAGAATGAAACATTCAAGTTAGAAAATAAAATTTATTTTCATTTAAATAACATGGAATGAAAGTACATGTGATTATTTGTTGTTCATTTTTTCTTGTTTTTAAAATATTTATTGACACATGCAAAGTATCATTTTTTATGATTGTGTGAAATTATAAAAGCTTCTAATGTTGGAGTGTAGTGAATAGAAATATTTGTTCAACACCCATGCTATTTTGTGCATTTACAATATTGTCCATTGTTCTTGTGCGTAAGAATATTATGTTGCTAGGTTGTTGGTGTTCATACAACTAGATTGTATTGATCATAAATTTTGATAATGCAAATTGTCCCAAGGCATTCAAGTTCAATAAGCTTTTATGTTAAGACAATGAAAGTGAAGGTAAATTTACATTTATATGCAAGGAAACTCCAAACCAACGTATTCCAATTTTGCTTATAACACCTTATTTTGAATTTAAATAATTGTGTGTAAATGTAAAGCTTGGAGTTTAATCATTGTATGGCTATGATATGTATGTTGTTTGTGTTAGATTTTTGTGAGAAGTTAAAACATGCATGATAATGTGCACACATTGCCTATAAGTTGAAATGTAGTTGTAGGATACACCTACTCAATTTTCATAATATGGATGCTCAAATAGGGACAACAAAAGTATACAAATGTTAAACCAACAAGAATGATGGGAAATGGACAAATATGACGTGGTCATGATGTGTTGCTTAAATTGCATTTCAATGATAAGTTAATGACATAACATTGTATGTTACTTGCATTATAGTTGCAAAAGACTCCTACTTAGATTTACAATATAGACATAATTGTTTTTTTGCATTGATATTTTTACATTGATGTGCAAACATCATTTCACATATGGTAGCTAACAAAATATAACCCAAAGTTTGAATAGAAACAAGGTGGACTTCTTAACATCATATAACAATAGATGTTAGATATGATATTTAACAATAATAATTTTAATAAGTTTTAACTTAACATTGGAGATGTAAAAACAATACATACATACCGTCGAAAAAGATTGCGGATGACCAAAAATGTTTATGTTAATAGTGTATTTTCTAATATTGAATATTAATACATACAAATATATAATTGGAACAAAATGTTTGTGCAATGAATTTATAAATGTATTTCACAATTTCAATTATCACTGTCGATTCTAATAGGTTCAAAATAATGCCATCCGTAAACGGACATTAATTGCAAAATAGTTCTATCAACAAATTGATAAGTTGCATTTAAAACTACATTAATTTAATTCAAGATATAACATATATGGTACCATTGGCAAAATCCATTAGTCACAAAAAGTAATTTGGTAATACATTAGTTGCAATGGACATCAATAGATTTTTGTTCATTGATGGATGAATGAAAAGCCATGTCTACATTATGTTCATTTATGGGTATTTTGTGTGGAAACCTATGTGGAACCCTAGTTATAATGTAGTTGCAACTAGTTGCACAAAATTAACAATGTTTTCAATAAACGTACGCTTCCATATACAACAAGTTGAATCTAATGTGACTAATGTAACTTGTTCAATTGCATTCACACAACAAAAATAAACCAAAGTTCACAAGTGTTTGGTGTAACTAAAAAATATAGTTGTAAGCCAAGTTGTAAAACCCTTTATTTTTTCATAGAGTACCTAAAAAGGAAACAATAATAAAAAGTAGGAGCCAAAAGTGAAGAACAAAAGAGTTGAGATCATGAACGAAAAATGAAGAATGAAGAGCAAGAACAAAAAGTGAAAGAAATAAAAGTAGGAATCATGACCGTAAAAACAAGATTAAGAGCAAGGAGCAAGAGTGAAGGAACAAATGATCAAGAGCGAAAGAAAATCATCATGAACTTGCAAACGTGAAACAAATAAAAAACAAATGCAAGCAACACCAAAATTAAAAATAAACAAAAATCTGATAATTAAAATAGAAAGACAAGAAAGTTCGAATGAATAAAAGAATCACAAACAATTTGAACAAAATTGGGGCCAAGTTCTCACTTGGGTTCTTTTATTTTTTTGGAAGTAGGAGTTTGGCATGATAGTCATTGCAAGGCTATTAGGTGTTCTTAGTAAGCCTTTGCATTGCATACCCTAGCTACCAACATAAACTTTAAATTCTAAGCCTTGGAAACCCTAATGAAGAAATTTAAACATAAACCTTATCAAACAATTTAAACATTAGACTCTAACTATTTAGACACATAGACCCCTTACCCAAGATTTGGACTCAAGTAAACACTTTTACCCCCATTTAGTTCCAACTTTTTGAAATTTTTTGTTCATGGAACCAATTTTCAAAGGCTAAAATAATCATTTGAGTGAGAACAAATGGGAAGATTATTGATCCAAGTGTCACATGATATGATGTTTGTTAGTTTTTAATGAGAGAACCAACTTGACAACTAGCTAGTATCCAATGTTCTTCCTGATAATCACCTATCACCTACACTAGTGCAAACGAATAAAAAAATATTCAACAAGATGACAAACTATAAACACCAATATTATGATGTTAATCATTAAATGATGGTATTACTTTGTTAGAATAGTACATCACTTCACTCTCCCAATAAATTGACAAGATCCCACCATTTCACGTAGTTAGCCTACAAGTAGCTTACATTAAATGAATTTCACAAATATTAAAAGTTTTTTTTTGCAAAGAAACTAGATTAACATGCAGTTCTACTCAAGGGCAAACAAGGAAGAGAGATTGCATGAACTTTCATGCTTGTGTACAAGTTGTATGAACCATAAGGCCAAAGGAATCGTGTATTAAATGACTAGCAATTATGTAAATAGAAAATTCATCAAAAAGGTTGACCAAATGTTGTATGATACCTTGAACAAACATTGAAATATTTCAAATCATAAATGATAGCATAATGGCATAATAGTATGAGTTTTTATGACAACATTTTGTCAAACTTTATCATTTTAATCCCAATGTTTACATCATGCATTTATGTCCATGTAAACTTTCGTAACTAATGAATTTTTGATGGTTTGAAAATTTCATGGTTTATAGAACATTTTTTGATGATGACCATAAAATATTAATGAATGTGATTAATCATTTTCAACTTTTCAATATCATGTTATAACTAAGGGGGACTTTTCATTTATTGCTAAAAGAGGGTAAATGTTCTTGCTTTTGAACTTTAGAATCACAATTACACATTTTAGGAAATAAAAAATCAAGAGTTAAATACAAAACTTGCATTGGTAATTGAAGATCATTGCATTTCTTTGTATGCATCCTTTTAGAATTATCCATAACTTAAGTAAGCACCACAATCTTGAACATGGTGATTGGTTTTAGGTGTTCAATTAAGCTTCACTTTATGGCAAAACATTGCATTGAAAATAATTATCAAAAGTCATGACATGTGCATGCATGTGAAACATGCAAAAAAAATTTCAAATAAAGAGTTGAAATTCTATTTTTAAAAATTATAAATAATGACAAGTAAGAAAACATATCATAAAAATTAAAAACATCAAGGTTCTTCCCAAGAAGTATTTTTAAAACTTACAAAGTCAAAACAAGAATAACATTGGAAGCAACCATGTTTGTAAAAGTAAACATTCCACTCTTTAAACATGTCTATATAGAAATTTGAACCTACTTTTTGAAAAATATTGTACTTTATATATACATATTTAAACCATGTCACATTGAACAGAACATTTTCCAAACATGTCCATGTGACAATATCAAAACATGAATAATCTTTTCCAAGTGTTTAAATTTATCATTTAATTGAAGTTATGAAGTCAAAAGGAGAAGCATATTGGAAGCAACCATGTTTGGATGATTAAATATTGTTAAAAGTAGTCATATTTTGTACACAAGTCAAACATTACATTACAATAATGTTTTTGAAACATGTGATAGGTACATAATGGAAGACCTTGAAACTTTGAACATGTAATTTCTTTTGTGTTGCAACATGTGACCAGACAAAACTATGTATCATTTTTCAAAGGTATTGTGTGTCAAAGTGGAGTCCTTGTTACATTGTCAATGACCATCATTACTTGACGAATATTTGAAGCATTTAAATCATCATCCATGACCACTCAAATTGCATTGAAAATTTAAATCCAAGGAAACACGTACCATTTTTGAACATGTTGCAACATGATTGTTTTTTGTCTACCTAGAATTGACACGAGATTACCCAACAAATTTTCCATTATCATTTGATTTAGAGATACATCTAAATCCAATTATATTGTAAGATCATTTATCTATTCTCCAAATGTACACATCATTTTGAAATCCTTGCTATAGTTGTTGCAAGAACATACTTTTTATTGTGGGTACAAAAATGAAAAAGTTGACTTCACAACATGAGTGATCCACTTTGGGTTCCACCTTTTGATAACCCATATTTTTTGACTTTGATTGGCATGTTTGTTTTACCAAGCCTTGTTAATTAGGGTTTAGGGTTTAGCTCAAGAAGATTGCAATGTCCAACTAGACTTTTCATGCACAATTTTGTTTATCTTTGGTGAGGAACATGGCATTATCTTGAAATCGTGATGTACCAAGAAACAATGTCATGTTTCCTATGCCTTTTTCAAGGGTGGGAAGCGATTATGATAAACTGGCATTTTCCATCAACCTTGGCACTCTTCAACCAAGGTTCATTGAAGTTCCAAGATTACAAATTGTGAAGTCATCACTACTGTGAAGTCCCAACCTTCAGTTTTGGTGATCAGCAATAGCAGAAGCACCAACTTAGCTGCAGATGTTTCAAACCTTGAATGTGTGAGTGAAGCACAGGGCACATTTGCCTGTTTTGCCAAGAATACCTACACTTCCTAGACATAAAGGAAGCTGTTGTTTCACATTTCAAGCTCAAAATGCTGTATGTTCAATCATATAACAAAACAGCTCAAAAATGTTCATAGACTGTGAGGTGGGATGTAAACTCACACAAGACATAAAGAATAGACTTATGTATTACAAAAAGTAGCACTATAAATTTCAAGGATCCCTTTGGTAGGCACCCAAAAAATCAGATGTGCTGTTACCAACAAGAATCAATTCATAACTTCTATACATAATACCCTCAGCATTGATCACTACTTACTTACAATTTCCAATTTGAGCTACCTATGATCCATTATATTTGGAGCTGCTATGTAATAACTTTGAGGCAGCAAACCTGCCTTGCTAACCCTACTTTTTCTCAATGATCAGTACTGTCATCTTGGGTCATCATAATATTCAAGTCGGAAAAATTCTTGGGAAAAAATTCTTGAGTTCTGGTGAGGAATTGGCACTGCAGATGTCAAGGTCGGGCAGAGGAGGATTGCAAAAATTTCTGTGAGGATTGCAAAGAAGAATCCTGTGAATTTCCACAAGAGGGATTGATGTGGTTAGAGCTAGATCCAGAAGTCTCTGTGGTTGGAGGAGGAGCTTCTGTAGCCAATGATTCATGCACCATGTGAGGAGCCTGGGCCTCATTTGCAATGGCTTCAGGAGGCTTAGGAGGGCCTTCAATGGCTAGGGCTTTGCCAGCAGGAGGCCCTTCTATTGCAAGCTTTGGCTCAGGAGCTGCTAAAGCTTGTTGTTGTGCTGCTGCTGGTTTGCTAGGAGATTTGGGTCCCAAGGAGTAAGTGACAAGAGGTTTTGATGAAGGGAGAGGTGGAAGAGGAACCTCTGAAATGAAGTACTGGCGAACAAAGCTCATGGGTGGTCTTGCTTCTGGATCCGGGTGGCAACAGAACAAGCCGATTTTCATGATGTTGGTCAGCTTGTTGGCGTCGTATGCATTGCCGAGCCTGGGATCCACAAGACTGAGTAAGTCATTGCTTTCGTGAGCTCGCCAAGCACAATCCACGAGTCCTATGTGATATTGATCAGGTAAGTTTCTATCTAGAGGTCGTCTCCCGCAAACAACCTCAAGGGCCAAAACTCCGAAGCTAAACACATCAGACTTGGTTGACACTTTGCCTACTTGTACTAGCTCCGGTGCAAGATAACCTCTTGTTCCAGCGATGATGGTGGTTTGCACATTCTCAGTTCGATGGTCTATCAGACGCGCCAGTCCGAAATCCGCAAGATGAGGGTTGAATTTAGCGTCCAGAAGAACATTGCTGGGCTTTACATCTCTGTGCAGCACACATTGCTGGCAATCGTCATGAAGGTAAGCGAGAGCGGCAGCTACTCCCTTGAGTATCTTTTGTCGAACGTCCCAGGGAAGAAGACCACCACCCGTAGCAGGAGCATCCTTGGCCACGGCGCCAACACCACGACCTTCCAGAAGCTTGTCGAGACTACCATTGGGCATGTAATCGTACACTAAAAGAAGACTTCCCTTCTCGTGGCACCATCCTTGCAACTGCACCAGATTCCGATGCCGAATCCTGCTGATGATCGAAACCTCGGCAAGAAACTCGCGCTCGTCTTGATGCGAATCCTGCGCGATCTGTTTAACCGCAACCACGGATCCATCCCCAAGGGTTCCCTTATACACGCTACCGAACGCCCCTCTCCCCAGCAGCTCCTCCGCACTGAATTCTTTGGTGGCGGCAGTCAGTTCCTTGAGCGTGAAGATCCGCGGCCCCTGGTACGAGGATGTGTCCTGCACTGTCCTAAGAGCGGCTATTTTCTTGGCTTCCTTCTGCCGGCAGCAGCCAAAGCAGCCGCAAAGAAGGAAATCCCAACAGAAAGTCATACAGGAAAGCTTTTATTTACCACCTCCGTCACAAATCTCGCACTGCAGCAGCACTCTGAGGCAGGACAACTCGAAAATGCCAGCAATAATTTAGTCACAAACTCCGAAACTGCTTGCTTCCTCCCTCGTTGTAGATATTCTCAAATCCCCCGCCAGAAAAACCCCGAATTCTTAGGGTTCCTGAAGCTGCTTCTGCAAACTCTGTAATCCCCCCAGCTCTCTCCCACCCCCTCCCTTTCCTCCTCCTTCCCCAATCCTCAAGTTTCTCACAACCAAACTTATCACCGATTTTCCTTCCTTCACACACAATCAACAAAACTCCACTCTCTCACTACTCATGCCTGCACAAAAAAGAAGCTCTGGTGACAAAACCTCATTTCTCTGCAAATCAACAAATGAACCATCTCCAAAACAAAAAAAGCCCAGAGAAGAATGTCTCTTATTATCCCCCTGTTTGTCACTGAACTGTATATAATAAGCTACAGAAGAAAAAACTTCCAGCAAAAGCAGCAAACCTGCACACGTCAAAGCTGCCTGCTTGAACTAAACCTGTACAAACAAAATTCGATGAATCCACGAGAGGGGTGTGCGCGCGTGTGTATGTTTGTGAACATCTGAGGGTGGAAGTGACGGTGCCAAATAGCATTCTTTGAAATTGCGATGCTGAGGAGGAGAAGGAAGTGAAGGGGGAAAGGAGGAGGAGAGGCAACATCATAATAGAGAGAGAGAGAGAGAGAGAGAAGAGAGCGCGTTGCGATGCGATGTTGAGGAGAGCAGCGGCAGCGCGCTGAGGCCAGCAGCATTCTCGGCCTGGCTTGCACGCTGCCTGTGAATTTGCTTCGTCAAAGCCTCAAAAGTCAAGAACCCAAGCCTTTAAAAGCCCCTTATTTATTAAAACCAAATAAGCAGGTCTCATCGCCGTAATGGCATCGTTCATTACAGCATTTTTTTTTCTTTTTTTTGTTGGGGTGGCGACAAAAAACATTCGGAAACTTTTGGAAATTTTGGTTTTTCTAAAGAGTAAATTCGAATTTCTTTTGCTAAAACAATAAAAAAATCTCAAAATTGAAAACAAAAAGAAGAAGAAAACTAGTACCTAATGGTGAGTGAATTCAAACAAGCAACAATTAAAATAGGAAATGTCGTCTATTGAAGTTCTTTATAAAACAAATTTGAACTCCCTAAAAACTGAACGTCGGAACAACACCTGCTGAACAATCCTCAAAATGTGGGAGCAAATGAAAACTGACTACCACATTGTTGCCGTAGTGTAGGCTAAAACATGTAGACTAGAGGACAAGGGCTTTACTTACTGTTCCAATTTCTTTTTCTTTTTTTGTTCATGATATCCAGTGGGTACCCACCACACATATCACAGGAATAATGAAAAAATAATTGAAAAAAATTGTTCGATTTTATTTCAAAAAACCAAACACTCACTCTATGCTTCAAAACCCAAAATGTTTTTCCACTAATTTCTGCCCCTCTCCTTGCGCAACTTGCTTCCTGCTTCTGGTGATGGGTTTAGGGCATAGGTTACTTGGATTCTGCTCTTCGGACTCTCCATTGTGCAGTTTGCGTTTTTGAGTGTTGTTTTTTTTTTGTTTGGACTTGGATCCTTTCTTTTTTTTTCTTCTCTTGTTGGCTTGCCAGGTTTTTTTCCTTTATTTATTTAATTTAAAATGAATGAATAAATATTTATTTATTTATTTATTTATAGGTTATCTATTTATGTCCATCAGAACCAGCTCTGTTGGATTGGAAAAACCAAAATGTCTGTCAAGGCAGGCTTTGTTGGCATTCCATTTTTTGAACAAGTGAAGTTTATTTTCTTTTGTTAGCGCACGTCCAGAAAGGCGGCTGTTATGTATGTAATGTAGGTGGTGGGATTGTACCAACTTTGAAGCGTCCAGCGGGCGTTTGGCTGGCTACACTTTACTGGGTTGCTGCTAAGTTTGGGGCCACCGCCTCCAGCCAGAGAAGTCCGCCAATTTTGGCAAAGGTTTAATTGAATGGCCAGATAAGCTCCAGACAAGGATGATGATCATGATCATGATGGATGGGTGGAAAACCTGGCTGGCTGGATTATGCCACCATAGCTACAATTTTCCATTTTCTGACCAATACAAAATAATTTTCATACAAGGTTTCATTTTCTTTCTTTTTCTTAATAAATTTTCACCCATAAAACATAATTATTCTTGGATCCTTGAATGAACTTTGTGTCTTTTAAAGAAAAAAAAAGGCAAGGCAATGGCTCAACCTACATTCATTCATGGTGTCTTTGAGTAGGCCTAGGGGTGGATGATTTGTTGGATGGAAACTAGTAAGGTCCTCCATTAGGTTTGTGATAAGTGGTCACTCTCAATTTTAACACTTACCAGTTCTCATTAGTTACCTGTCCCGGCCACAGTGAACCAGCACTCACAAGCGCACCATCCATCCACTGGATGCCTGTTATTACTAAGTTGTGGATGAACTTTAACTGAGTTAATATTTGGTTTCACCTTGATAACCAATTCTGTAGGAAATAGATCTTGTATATAGGTAGATAGGTTTTTTATAAATAAAAAACCTAATTATTAGGTAAGTATATGGTTTATACATAGGTAATGGCTGCTTTTATTTTATACCTACTAACAACCTGCTTGTGGGAGATGATTAGTAGGTAGGTAGAAAAAAAAAAGCAACCAAGCTAACTACCATGGGTAGCTAGGGAACTCGAACCCAACAGAAAACTGTTTCCTGCTTACCATCCATCCTTCATGGTGCGCAGGTTCACTGTCACCCTATTTGAGGGTATAACCAGTGTGACCAATGTTCCCCACCGGTGATTGACAGTGGAACTGGCATAAGCATAAGAGCATCTTCAATGGTGCTCAGTATGTGACTCCAGGTAGTAAAATTTATTGGGGAAATGTCAAAATGTGTCCGTTTAGCTCAAAAAAATTGGTTTTTCTGCACCAAATTCATGCAGCTTGTGGTGGCCGGTAAAAGGCACAACGTAGATGTGCACCTCCAAAAAGAGTGTAATAAATTGGACCTAACTGCAGCTCAGTATTTCTGATTGGTCGATCATAATGATTGGTCCATGTGGTTTGCTATTTGTAGTCCCCACATATATGCAGTTCCAGTTACCATTTTATTGGTGGGGTTGCAAAAAAAAGAAGAAGCTAAACTTAGACATTTAATTTTATTATCCAGAGTGACATAATGAGCACCAGTGGAGATGCTCTAAGTGGAACCAGCAGATGACCACCTCGAACGCCCAGCAAGACACCTAAAAGAATGAATACTTGAATAAAAGAGCAAATCCAGTTAGCTAACCCAGTAGCTAAAAAAAACAACATCATGTAGGTTCCTTCAACTGCCATCTTTAAGGTGCATTCACACTCGGTATTAGGGACTCTAGTGTTGTGTCCCCTAACACCATGCTAGTCATTTAGGACTTACACCTACTTACCACATGAACATTTTATGTTAACATTCACTTATAATTAAATTAAGCTATCCATTTAACATTGGGTGCCACCTAGGATGTCATCTAGATTTTCATTTAAAACTAACTTAACACCAAGTGTGAAGCACCATAATAAAGTGGTACAAAACTTACAATTCCAAAAGCCATAATTTTTTAAAGAAGAACCAAGATCTCTATGTCAAACTCCTTGGCCAAATCCCAATCCTAGTAAGGTAGAGTTGCACCGGCTGTGTGTTGTGTCCTTGACCCATTTATGAACAGTAAACTTTTGGCACTTGGAGCACAAAAGCGATTTCAAGTAGAGAGACAGAGGCTACACACGAGAAAGTAAGAAAACTGAGTGGAAGAGAGAAAGAGACTTGCAAGAGAGCTAACTAAAGAGAGAGAGAGAAGAACGAGGCAACACAGACACCCTGGCCCTGCCAATAGATAAGATGTTGTACATCTACTTACTGTGTCCAAACCCTGAACACGAAAACAATCCGTTCCAATCTAAACAGTCTAAACACTTTCGCCAAAGAAACCAGTTCACCTAATGTGAAACTGGTTCTAATAAGGTACAACTTCCAAAAGTGTGATCCAATGTCCCACTTACGTCTCTTCTCCCTCTCTCATACAGTGATGGGAAAGCATGCATGCGTTCATGCCCTATTGGGTACGATGAGAATGTACTTTTTTTTCTTATGTGGTGGAACGGGCCATTCCAAAAAATAACTGACATAGTAATTTTGACGAGGACATTCTGAAATGACAGAATGTCATTGAGCTTTAGGGTTTCAGGGGTTGTCATCAGGGGTCATCACTGCTTCAGTGTCGTGCCGTGCCTTGCAGACACGGGTTACCACTAGTGCGATAGATAGTCCCTGTCCCCTGTGGGGGTAGGGCCCAACAAATCAGGTCTCAAGATCTCAAATTGGCAGGAGTGATGTGGCTTCACTAGCTCTGTCCGGCGATTGTTTTTCTTGTCTTCTTGCACATGTCTTTAGGCCATGCATGGTTCTGCATAGAACCAGACATCATGGTTCTACGCGTTTTTTTTTATTCTGCAAAACAACTTAGGTGAATGTTCTTTTATTTCATGATCTTTTTATTATTTTTTAGCAGCAACAGCCCAGCGAAGTCGAATTCGGAACTTTACAGGTATAGAATAAGCTTCAGACCACTGGGATTGATTAGGTGCTGAGAGAAGGATGTTTTCTTTTTTACTTGATTAATTTTCACAATCAAAAGGTCAAACTCTGCAGCCGAACCACATGGTTCTCCTCAAACACTGGTCACTAACTTTTGACGGGGTCACTAATAACTCAATAATTTTTAATGTGGACTGCGTCAGTAATGGGTTGGGTCGCAGTTGATTCCCAGTAACTTCGTACAGGTGAAAATGCCTTTCGTGCTGTGCCCACCAACGCCTGCTTTTTCAACACATCCACAAATTTCTCTTGTGTAAAGATGTGAGGCCCAGCAAGTGCTCATTATTTCATTGCCCCCGCCCCCTCCCCCCTGTCATTCGTGTCTACCGATATCAGTGTCTGAGGCAAATTTGATTTTTACAAATAACTGCCTGGTTTTTCAAACGTTTCCGATCCGGAGAACCGCCGGTTCCGGATACATCAAAACCTTGAAAGAACTGTCACGTTTCGAGGAAGAACCGGTGGTTATTTCACTAATTCAAATTGTTTTTGTAGACCATGGGTTATACATTTCAAAATATGGGTATTTGATATTTCTGAGAATTGTGATTATGAACCTTAAAACCCGCCAAGATACCCATCAGGGGTTTGTGTGGTTTATAATACCCGCCCAACATTGGTCTACATCCCTAGTGAGTCATAGGTCTTCTCAAGACTCTACCCAGACGTCATTGGTATATTTACCTCCAAATTGGGGGGGGGGGGGGGGGGGGGGGGGGCCCCCACACCTCACCCCACCACAAAAAAAGAAAAAAAATTTGTGCAACTAATTTTTTTGTAGCC
>Ga0116227_10005979_pt1 | contig 25073 bp, 21 predicted proteins | sample S1TSphgellanicum_FD_89693 | JGI IMG/M metagenome (GOLD analysis project Ga0116227, IMG submission 89693) | Host-associated microbial communities from peat moss isolated from Minnesota, USA - S1T2_Fb - Sphagnum magellanicum MG | ecosystem: Host-associated > Plants > Peat moss > Unclassified... | reverse complement strand
GTGAGAGAGGCTCCCAGGGTCCACTAATCTTAGTCTTGAAGAATGATTTTAGGGTTTGGAAGGAAGAAGCAGAGATGGATGGATTGCTTGCTTTCTTGCTTGCTGATTGAAAAGGAGGAAGTATAGGAGTCACCCAAGAAGCTATCTTCCCTCCAAAAGATGGGTCCTGTGAAGAAGCTCGCTCTCCTCTGCTAGACACACCTGTGGACCTCTTCTTAGTGGTTCAAACAGTTGAGAACTGGAATGTGAGAAGTGAGCTCCATCGTCTTCTTCAGATGCCACCACTCTTTTTTTGGGAATCCAAGATTTTGCTCAAACCCTAATCAACAATTGTTGGTGCTGATGCAACACCTTCTCAAATCAGGAGTCGAAGATTTACAGTAGTTTGGAGTTCATGGAAGAGAGTTTCGTTGAGCCTTTGATCTCCGTCTCCTCTCTACCCAGTTGTTAAATTAGGTCAACCCTAGAACCCAACTCGAGGTCGCGAGCTTGCGAGCTTAGCAACACAGAAAAGATTCAAAGCTGTTTCTCAGAAGTACACTACACAATCTGCTACAAAGGTTGGAAGGTTTCAAGAGGAACCAAAGTCCAAACCTGAAGTTCTTTGGTCATTGACACCCACTGGGAACAAGACCTCGGGCAGCCGGATAGGACAGTTGGGGGACAGACGAACGTCTATGACGAAGAACAGTTAGTCGCTTCCACTGCACACACAAAACACAACACCATTCGTGCACAACTTCTGCTTTGCTCCTTCTTCGCATCCCCAACGACAACAACACGATGTACCTCCAGTTCCCGGACCGAATTTGCTGCTGAAGGAGGTTTTTGTTGCAGCACTTCAAGTTCTCTCTCTCTCCTACCGGCCTGGGGATTGGAACAAGGGTTGTTGCTATTTGATTCCTTGAAGTCTTGGGGTGTTTGATTACACAAGCATGGCTGAGAGTAGTAAGGTATTTTTTGTGTCATGATTAGATGCACAATACAAAAATAAAAGAGCACATGGTTGTTTGATGTGTAAAAATTGTGATTTGGTAAGAAGTTTGTTTGCTCGTGCTAAAATTTGCAAGACATCGATAACAAATCCAACAAGCCTATTGAAGCATGGAATTCCTCATGCTACTTTTAACCGTGGGTTTTGGGGTTTTGATGGGATGGGCCCAAGTGAGGTTCCTACTATTTATAAGTCATTCAAGTTGAAGGGCCATAATGTTACCAACTATTACAAAAAGAGATGCATCTAAAACATTTTTTGATAATTTGGGTTTGGATCATCCTGTAGTAATATGGTTTGTAATTTTGTAGATTGGACGGTTATTACCTGAATTTGAAAAAACTTCATAATGGGGTTGCTATATGACATAACAAACCTTCTTTTTTTAGATATGAATTGTTTACATGGAAAGATTTTGGGTTTTTTTACTTTTCTATTAGTAGGGTCCAAAAAATGAAAACAAAATGATATTGTTTCTTTGGCTAAACATATATAGTCCATTTATGGGCAAATGATTAGAATTAAAAAAGTTTATCTCTTGATTTGTATCAAGATGAATGATTTGTCCAAATAAAAAGAACAAAAGAAACATATATCAAATGAACAACAATGTGTAATAAATTTATACTTGTTTCACCTATGCCACCTTTGATTTTCATCATCATTGGAATTATTTGAAAACATTTCATTCATGAATCCATTTAGATCTAGCTTAATCTTTTGAAAATATTCATTCTATGAATCCATTTGATTACTAACAAAAACTTAAAAGGACTTCAATTTCATGAAACAAAATTATTAAAAAAACAATGAAACAAGAATTAAAATAAATAAAAATAACTTTAATAACTATGAAAATAATAATGATTTATTTTCAAAAATACAACGTAATGTGATCAAGGCACATTCATGGTATAAATTGTTGTTGTGTGGATATTTGAATTTATGAATAACTTTTCATTCTATATTTTGAATGTTTTATAATTAGATACCCACTAGTTTTAGTTTTTTGGGAAAAAAGCTAGAATAAAAGGATTGTTAATTTTGGTTATTTTGAAGACCTAAAAAAATTGGTAGTTTTCATGAAAGAATTAGTAAAGCACCAAAGGTAATTTTTTTCTATGGCAACTTTTCTCCACATGGCAACAAAAACAATGTTTGGCAAATGCCCTTGAGGATTTAAAATTACAAGATTTGAAAAAATTGCCATAATATGATGATGTGGATGGGTAGAGTAACCATCATGTAAATCAATGATCTTGGTCATGTGATGCTCACATTGACCTACCCCCTTTGTTTGATGCCAAAATATTATTTGCAATGGGTTTCCATCAACACTTTGTTCCCCCGATGTGACTCCCATTGGTGGCATTAATGAAAGCTCAAGAACAAAATTTGTCATCAATATCAATTTGCAACTTTAAGGGTTTAATATTATAATAAGATTCAATTTTGTTTTTGTGCTTCGATAACTTTAAGTTTTGAATGTTTTAATTGGGCAAGTTGCAATTGTATGAGTTGCAACGAAGGAATGTCACAAGGGCAATTTTTTTTGTTCATGAAAGTAAGCTTCCAAAGCTCATAAGTGGTTTTTGTAGATCTTCCCATTTCTTATTTAATTGCATCGTTTTGTGGTGTTGCGTTCAAGATCAGATCTTTGTTGTCCATGGTTTTTTCAATGTTTGGAATGATGCAATAATAGGTAGAATTGAATTTTTGCTTTTGAAAATACGTATAAAATTGGATTTTTTTCTTATTATAGTTGATGATTATGAAGTTATTAAATGTTGATGCATTGGAGATTACATTGCTTCAAGTTGTAATGGTATGAAGTTATGAAATGCAACTTGACATCACATTCAATGTCCATATTTTTCATTGATCTCAATGTTCATTGATTCTTTTCTTACATATTTTAGTTGGATCCCACCCATTTGTGAATCTTAAATGTTATGGGTGTTCTACATGTTTTTCAAATACTAAGTCTTTTTGAATGTTGTGTGACTTGAGTTTTCCACAAAGTGTTAGTGTGTTGTGCCAAAACATGAAAGTTTCTATCTACTATGCATACTTAAACATTTGTGTTTGTCGTGCATACTTGCATCATTTTAGGGTTTTATTTCTTAGTTATGATGCCCCTTCAAGTTTTGATGAATTTTAAGGTTTTTTTTTTTTTTTTTGAGTCCTCTATAACCACCAATCCTTTTCATAGTAATGCAAACTTTAATTCTTTAGATGCAACAAAACCTATTATATCACCCAATGTGATTTTAGGTTTTACTACATTTGTTTATATGGGTAATGCATATTGAAAGGGAAAGGATAAGGTTTGTGAAGCAATTAATGCATGTTTTTTTGAAAATCCCATAGAACACACAATTAGTGAACCAAAGAAAAAAATCTTAAAAAGTTTGCAATATGTTAATGGAGGAAGAATGGTGGATATGAACTATAAGATTAAACAATGCAACTATTTAAAAACCGATGAAAGATTGAAATTCCTTGATGATCCTATTGAAGCATATATTTGTGAAATTTGTACACCACTTGTAGATGGTATTACCATCCATTGTTTACCATTTAGATTGTTTGTATAGGTTTAAAACTTTTTTATTTGCACAAATCTATTTCACTAAGGATATGATATAAGAAAAAATCAACTTTTTAACATCCCCATTATTTAAGAACAACACATATTCTTGTTATTTTCCCCCCTATTTTATCCCTATTCCCATGCTTTGGTGTATGTATCATAAACAATGCAAAATTGGAAGCCATTTTTCATTTAACAATTTTCTTTTCTTGGTTTATTAGAGTTTTAATTATTTTGGTTTGATGTGTGGCTTATTTTCTTTTGGTTGCAAGATTATGTTGATCCTCTTTTATTATTTGCAGAGGCACAAGCATGAATTGGAAAAACTATGAATTGGGGGGTTTGTTCTTTTTTTATAATTGCCCAACATTGGTATAAGCCACCATTGTGCTTTCCCTAGGTTTTAGATGGAACCTTTGGTTTTGGTTCTTGAATTTTTTAAGGAATTGGTTAAGGTTTGCTTTAGGTTCCATAAAAAAAAATTGAAATCTTGTTTTGATTTTAGTTTAAAGAAAATTTAGCGAACAATTTTAGTTTCAATTCTTTTTTTTATTTTCAAATTACGTCGATTCCTAGTTTTAAAGTAAGTTAGCATAGGTTCTGGGTAACCACCTCATTAGGTTTTAAAACTCAAAACATCACTTGAAACATTTGAAACATGATAAACACAAAGAGGACGGTGATAACAAGAAGCACAAACTAAGGAAAAAAACATGAAAGGGGAAGATGACAACAATTAAAAGTGAACCACAAAAAAAAACAAAGAGGAAGGCAATGGTGATAAATAGGTGCAAACCAATGTTGAGCGGGTATCAAAAATATCCTCAAATATCACTTAGGCATCACCAAAATATCATTATTTGAACCTCCCAAAGTATCATTTAAAATGATACCTTGATTGAAAACCTTGATGAGAATCGGCTCCAGGAAAAAAAATAAAATATAATTGAAACCCCTAAGTTACCTTGGTCAGGTTCAATACAACATCTAATGGGAGAAGGTTCGAGAGTAATTATAGTAGTTGTACAGGTAGAAATAGGTTACAGCAGTGGAGGCGCTCAGGAAAAAGGAAAGACATGATGAAACTCAGATACCCTTTTAAGGTTCTCACAACATTCACCTTTGCATACCCTCAACTGACATCCTTCGGGTTTTCACATGACCTTTTCATACCCTGCCTGAGAACCTTCAGTTGATATCCTTGAAGAGTCTCACATAACCCTTTCATACCCTTTCTGAGAACCTTCAACTGCTAATCCTTGAAGGTTCTCAAATAACCCCTGGATATCCTTTCTGATATCCTGGGAGGATCTCATCACCTTTACATATCCTTTCTGGTATCCCAGAAGGTTCTCATCGCCTCTTGATACCGTTTCTGACGTCCTTGAAGGTTCTCGGTTCTCATGACCCCTCCATATATGTTATGATATCCGTTTTAATACCCTTCCTAATCGCCTTGAAGGTCCCACACCTAACCTTATCATACCCGTCATGATACCCTGGAGACTTTGCCGTCGTCGACCTGCGCAGCGCAGTGTGAGAGACGCTTGTCTTTTTCCCTCTAGTTTCCGTTGCCGATTTTGCTGCTCCATTTGGGCGTTGCGGATTGTGGGTTGCGGATTTCGCGAGCTTGTAGAAGAGAGCTGAGGTGAAGAAAAAGACGAATAAAAACAATAAACGTGACCCATTCGTTACTACTCGGCTTGACTTCTTCCTTCATCTTCACAGTATTGGATTCTGTTTTCACAGATTGAGCATTGTGGGTTGCGGTTTCTGCGAGGTTTGAAGAAGAGATCTGAGGTGAACAACAACAACAACAACAACTCAAAAACCAAGCGACCCATTCCTTGCTTTCGGTGAACTTCCCTTCTTCTTCTTCTTCTTCTTCTTCTTCTTCTTCGCAGCATTTCCCTTCAAGTATTGGATTCTCTCTCTTCCCATTTCTTCTTGAAGAAGAAGAAGAAGAGGGGATGGACCTGCATTGTCTTTTTTCCGTGACCCATTTCAATTAAACCCTATTCCAGCTCTTGCAATTTTCATTTCTCATGTTTCTCTCTCTCTCTGTGTAGCCATTTGTGTACCTGCAGAGATTAGGTTTCTGCAGCATTCGGGGATTAGGGTTTATGGTTCGCAGGGTTTGCATGTGCAATGGCCAACCTCTTTACACATTAGTGAGAGCTTTTCCTGTCCCCCTTTCTGAGTTCTGAATTTGCAAAGGAGACTAATGCTTCTGGAATCTCAACTGACTGGGAGCCATGGCAGAACTGCAGGGTTTGCTGATAACATTTTCTAGCTTTCAATGGAAGTGCTTCGGGAGCAAATGTCCTTTTTGCTGGAGCAAGGACTTTATGATTCTGCAGAACTTCTGGTAGGTAGCTTCTTCACACTGGTGTTCTGTTTCTCTGTCTTTCAATCTTCACATTGATGGTAGGGAATTGCAACTGTCTTTTTATGTTTTCTGTTTTGTAGAGCACACAAATAAAGTATGCTGAGTGGCAGTAATATGGTGCGGGGCACTGGGGGGGAATTGGCAGGGTTGTTTCCTGATGTGTGCAACAACAGCCAACAGTGAGATTCTTCCCAGTGTGCGAGCTGAGAACATGGTATACTCCCCCCCTCTGTATGTATGTATCTTTAGAGGGTTGACTGTAGATTCCTCTTCTTGGGTTTTGAGAGGCACAAAAAGGTTGATCGATGGGATGGTCAGCTCGTTTCTCATCAGTTGAATATCTCGAGTGTTAGTCTATGTAATATTTCACCTTGTTCAACATTGTTGTTGTTACAGGTATTGCTGGCAGATGCACTGTATGGAAAGAAGGAATACCGAAGAGCTTTGGTAAGCACTGCAATTAGCCTGCTGTACATGCTATCTAGTATCTCTATCTCTCTGTCTCTGCCTGTCTCTGTCTCTGTGTTTTTCTGTAGCAAATAGAAAGTATGGCGCAGTGAGGAGGTGTGGGTGGCAGAATATGTACAGGCAAGCACTACAGCAATGTCGTGTAAGTCCAAAGCAAGCTATGGGTGGAACCAGGACACCTGTGCAGTCAAGGCTACCTGCTGTCAACCTAACTCACTTTTCCAATATAAATGAGAATGAGGTACAATGCTGCTCCTGCCAAAGCCTAAGGGGTGTTCCCGGAATTCGGCTTTGTGTAAAATTATTGATATTCTTTTGTTTTATAGTTTGAATTCCAACTGGGTTTTTCTATCTTCTGATCCAGAGTTGATTGAATGTGTGTGGTGTGTCCTGTACATACATTACAGGTGAAGTATAAAATTGGGCTTTGTCATTTAGCTGTCCATGATACACGTTCCGCACTCTCTGAGGTTCTGCTTTATTCCAATCCTCTTGTATACACTCATCCTATACTCTCCTGCAATCTCACTGTTTTGTTGGTAGTGTTGGTAGCTTGGTGCTTTGTAGAAATCTTCCCTGGGACGAAGTTGTATCATTGTTTTCCTCTCTGGTTTGCATGACAAGAATTTAGCTTTGATTTTGCAGATTGAGGGCATTCCATCAAAAGCAAAGACACTGCGCATAAATATGACACTGGCAAAGCTGTACAGAATGACAGGCTATGACCGAGCAGCTACTGCAGCATACAAGGAGTGCCTTAGGTTCCTTCTTCTACCACTTCATTTTTTCTCAAGTGTGGCCAATCTGTTAGTGCTTTCAATATTGCATTTGCATGTGCTTAATCCTTGCAGCCCAACTGCATACTTTGAACTTTATATATCTATAGAAATGGATGTAGTGGTTGCTGGAGATTTGGTGCGGCTTTATAGGCTTTTAGCACAGTTGATGAGGTGAATCCCAAGTCTTCTTTTTTTTCTTAAGTTTTTTTTTCCCCATTTGACATTCCTTTGAGTTGGGGTGGTGATGATGGTGGATCTAGGCAATGTCCTTATGTGCTGGAGGCAATTGTTGCGTTGGCAGAGTTAGGCACTACTCCAAAAGAGATACATTCTCTGTTCCCACAGGTGTACATCAATCAGCAAATGCAGGCAGGGCTTTGTTAATATGGAATAAATTTGCAGTTCTCCAAAAGATTGGTTTATGCACTGTTTAACTGACTTATTTACAACTTCAAACCTGCAGGTGCAACAAAGTAAGAGTGGCAGAGTAGTGACTGATCACATTGAACCTGTACGGTGGTTACAGGTAAACTGTGAAGGTCATGTACCCAGTTATGTTTAGGGTTTTTGTCTTAGTTTTATTGCTCTCGCATCATTCGGCAAACCTGCCAAAGCCTCTACTACTGTAATCTACATTCCTGTCATTGATGACAGTCTTGGTTGTACACAATGACTATGTAATAGAGGATTGAGGAACTAGGGTGGTTGTTGCTTTACCATCTCTTGCAGAGATATGCTGATGGGCATTGTGGCATTGCAGCACATGATTACAAAGGTACTCCTCTGAGCACACAGAAACTTTGTCAGGAATCTTTGCTGTGCTTTCTTATAGACTGCAGGTTGCCCTCGTTGAGAGAGGTTATCTTTCTTATTTGGCATACAATGTTAATGTATGTTGGAGTATCAAATAGTCTGCACACAATACTGGTTCTGATTGAGGAAGGAAGAGACAATATTGTGCTTATTGTTGAATGGACATCAGCAACATGATCAAGAGCATATATTTGGCAGCTCCTTTCTTTTCCCCCAAAATTTTACTCATGATTTTGGTGAACAGGAGGGCTGGAGAATTTCAACTTCCTTGGGCAGCGCTTTCCCAACAATCTCCACATCTTGCTAGAAATTGCCAAGGTGTGAACCTAAACCCTAAACCCTAAACCCTATCATGTATGGTACTCTGAGAAGGGAGATGGGGTGGAATAAAGTTGTTTTTAGGGTCTGGAAAAAGAGTCATATTTTGATTTTTGTTTGCAGGGTTAGATTGAATACTGTGCAAAGATCTGTGTAGAAGTAGCTTAGATTCTGACCGTCCTCCTCTTTGTTTTCCTGGTCAATTCATAATCCTCCTACTCATGCTAATGTCCTTTGCATTCTTGTGTCTTTAAGATTATGAGCAATAAGGTGGTAGAGATACTTTGTTTGTCGAAGGCAAGAATGTGGCATTGAACAGTTACATTGAGAAACAGGTTGTGGGTCATGGGGTGGGGGAAAGGTTTCAGTATGGGTGGTCGGGTGGTCGGGTGGGTGGGTGGGCATGAGGGAGCAATGGAAGGACAAAAAGTGAATTTGGCTGCTGGGCTTAACAAATTGTGATGATGTTGCACAGGCAGAGACAGCACTAGGAAGAGGTGATGAAGGTGTCCATAACTTTGAGAAGGTAAAGTGCCAATGGGGTTAGTTCACACATGTCTTATGTGCATAACTTTGGTCTTCTGGGTGCTAGATGTACTCTCATATGCTGACTTGTAAGAATAAGGTGTTGTCTACATCAGGGGAAACCTTTGCTGATGGTATGTTGATTATGTGGTTTGTACAGGCAAGACAGGTTGACCAATATAATGTAACAAGTATGGATGAGTATGCAATGCTACTGCGTACAAGGGGTGACCATGCAGAACTGAACCACCTTGTCCATGGCCTGCTTAACATTGATTCTACCAGGCCCGAAGTTTGGGTTGCATCAGCAATCTACTGGGAAATGCGTGATGACAAGCTTAGGGCTCTAACATATGCAGAGAAGGCATGCTCTTTTTCATTCTCTCTCTCTCTCTCTCTCTCTCTCTCTCTCTCTCTCTCGTCCCCTGAAAGCCATTGGGGGCTAAAGAGTAAGTGAGGAGGGTTCATGGCTTCTCACTGCTATTCATGATGAAGGTGACAGTCTGGCACTTTGTGAGCCACACTCATAAGGTTATGACTGCACCCATTATTCTGTTTACCTTTGAAAGTTTTTGTGGGGATTTTTCTCTGCAATCCTCATAGATATGTTTCATCTTTTCAAATACCCAACCCCTCACTTTGGATTTTTTTGTCGTTCTCCTTGTTTCCTCTGTTTCATTTGGCGTCAACAGAGCATGCGGGTGGATGAAAGACATGCAACAGCTTATATTGTTAAGGTCTGTTTCCAATCTACTTAAGCTTATGGGTCCTAATTCGGTTTAGTTCTTCATTGCTAGTTTACTGTTGAGATCATCTTTAAATGTCCCCTTGAGGGATGTTGCGAACAAGCTGCATGATCCAGTATGTCCTGTTCAATCTGAAATTTTGTTGATTGGCCTTCTGGGTTCTAAAGACCTGCCCGTTCCTGTACTTGATTCTTCAGTTGATGAGAGTTTGCCTATCTGGCAGGGAAACTTGTGTCTGGCATTAAATCGATCAGAGGCAGCTGTGATGGCCTTCAGGAGGGCCCAAGCACTCAAGGCAGACCTCCGGTCTTACCAAGGTAGACACACCCCCTGTTTGGAAAGCTAGTTCCTAGTGAGGAGTCAACCTGAGATCAGAGTCCTCACTTGATGCAACACATGGTGATCAGGATTGGTACGAGCATATTTGGCAATCCCGAAGCAGAAGGAAGCACTCTGTGCTGCACGGGAAGCTATGAGAGCAATGCCACACTCAGCAAAAGCCCTCACATTAGTTGGTGATGTTTATGCCCACAACCCAGATGGGTGGGAGAAGGTAATATCATCTGCCATGGATGGGCATTGCTTTTGGATCTTGTTGAGTGTTTGAATGCCGAGAATATGCAACTGTTGTTGGAATGAGATTACTCCTCAGTGAGATCTTTTTCCTGAAATACAGGCTCAGAAATTCTATGAGTCAGCATTACGGTCAGAGCCAGGGTTCCTGGGAGCTGTGCTTGCATTAGCAGATCTCCATGGTAGGGAAGGTCGAAATGATGAGGCGACAGTGTTGTTGCAACAATATCTGAAGAACTGGGCTGATGATTCCCTACACACAAAGCTGGCACAAATTTTAGCAGCCACTGAAAAGCTTGGGGAGTCTCTATCGCATTATCAGACTGCTCTAAGGTATGAGCTTTCAAACAAACACAGGAATAGAGGTCTCCTCCTATATGTTCAGATTTACTCCTTTGGGTGGTATTCATTGTGAATTTTGTAAGCTTGCTACATTCCTTTTTCTGGAGTCTTGAGTTCAATGGAGACTACTACTGTTTTCCATGTAATTCTGTAATGAGAATGAGCTGCTCTGGCAAGTCCTATATGTATCTGAACCTTTATGGTTCTGTCTCTGTCCCTGGATCGGTACTTCAAACTTATGCTTTTATGAATGACTTGTTCATGTCAGCATTAATCCACTTAACGAGGCAGCTAAAAAGGGACTTGAACGCCTGGAGAAGCATATGAAGGTACTTACTTCTGTGTATCTGTTATTGGATACGTAGTGCATACTACAACCATAGTAACTTAGAAACGGGCTCTTCCTGTATGGACAAGTCCTTTTGGTTGGAAAACATGTTCATGTGCTTCAAGAGCTATACTGGTAGTACCGAATAGCACCTCAGACATGTGAGCCTGGTCTTTCTGCTAGGAATCATTGTTCATTGTTTTTGGCCTTTGAAGCTACAATTTTTTTTTTAACAGAGTAGATGATGTTGAGCAATGACAGCCTCAGAGGCATCCAGAATGTTTTATTGTGCCTACTTCAATTGAGCTTGCCATCATGCCTCTTAAGATCTCATATCATGAAGTTGGGAGGGGTCAAGCAGGGAGTAGATCCAGATGCACTGGAGGATGAAGAGGAGAATGAAGGCGAGGATGCTGATGCTGATCCTGAAGAAGGAGAGTTTGCATAGCTTCACAACAATGCAGAAAGCCTTCACAACCGGTGAATATATTATTTCATAAAACTGCAGTTGGAGTGAAGTTGCTTCAAGTTGAGAAAATGCCTGCATGCCCTGTCTATGGCATGTTCTTTGTTATGTGTGTGTTCCTCTTTTCTGAAGTCCTTGATCTTGTTGGCAGGGCTGTTGTTAACCAAACTTTACTCTCTCCATGAGAGTTATATTCACTGGAGGAATTTCTGAGTGAACCTAATGGACATGACTTGGCTGAGTATCATTCAGTGGAGGATGGAGATGAATGCCGGCCTTGAATGTCAAGCAGGGCCTATCTCTCCATTGGTAGGCCTATCTCTCCAACCAGACAGTTTCTTCTAATCTTTGAAATGAGCACTAAGGCAGTTGCCATCCCACCTCTACTCTGATGAAATGGTTTGATCATTCTGGGTAGCAACATGCACCTAGTAGAGTCTGAATCCTCAAAGTGGTCATGTGCATTGACTGTTGGGCCATTGGCTTCTTGCTCTACTGAAGGATCTCTATTGAATGATCCTAGCCCATTAAGAGACCAGTGATACCCATTGGCACTGGGTATGAATGTTAGACAAAATCTCTGATAGTTGGGAAGGAATGCAGTAAAGCTTTACAAACCAAGATCCAGTTTGTTACGACAATCATGAGTTTCATTTCACATGATTTTACGCCGAGACAAACTGTAGAGCAAATGTATCCACTACCTTCTTTTCCAAGAATATTGGACTTGGGAAGCAGGCTCATGATACTGTAGTGAGTTCTTGGGAGGTAACTCTGAGAACAACAGAAACTGGTAGCAGAGGACTGCATTTATTGAATGGTGCACCTGTCACTGGTGCCCAATTTTTGGCCAGTCTAGTGCATTTAACTGACAAAAGTATGCTCATTGCCAATCACCCTCCTTCCATTCCCTGCTCCAAATGGCAGTCCTATGTTCAGGTGCAAACCCATTGTCTGAATGCACAAATCTGTCAGGGTGAAATGCAGGTATGCGTTTGCTCTGGACACCAGCCAGTGACCACAAGTTACAAAAACAGATGTGTCAGCTGGTACGAAGTATGTGCCCACTAGTTCACATCCTCAATTTGTGAGATATATATAAGTGGAGAATGAGAAAACATCACAAGTTGAGAGCAGATAGTGGGGGATGATGAGTGTCTTTCTTTCAAGCGAGTTGGTATATTATTCTGGTGAAGAAAAGATTGAATAAAACATGTTGGGAATTTTTGTAGAACATGCAAACCCAATTTTTGTATGCATTTTAGTTTTCTTACAAGTCTCATCTTATAATTCTTCACAAAAGCATCTCGAGTAGTAAATGATTGGAAGTTGGTTTATCAAATTTATTGGTTGCGTCTATTACAATTTTTGTTTGTAGAAGAATGATATGGTATGGTACAATGGGGAGTTTTTTTATCAATGATTTTCAAATTCATAGAGAGATGTGAAATTTTGAAGAAATGAAACACTGCTGTAAATCACAGTCGCAAGTTCTAATTTGTTGTAAAACTTAGTGCCTCGGGGATTGTGTAGTGTGTAATGGAATTGGACTTAACTTAGAGAACCTCCCAAAATTTGTGTCAAAACTGAAATTGACAATTTTCTTAAAAAGGAACAACATCCCAACACTCCTTTCAGAATTTTGTCTAAGAATTTTTTGTACTTGACAATCATCAGCGTTTGTTGAAATTTTTTGTTGTTTTGAAAATTGTTTGGTAGCCTCAACTTGAATATTGCATTTCAAAGTTGATAGTAAACATATAAAGTACACACTTTACACCCATAATGGTAACTCGGTGGGTAGTTAGGGTGATTGGTTGTTGTAGGTCAAGAGATTGTAAGCATGTAACTGCACATTTTATGTCCATAACCTAGTCAGTAGAGAGTAGTGTTTTCTTTCCCATTTATGCAAAGTACTAGTGTTGGGAATTCTTTTATCTCAACATGGTTCTCACATTAAAAACTTGAAAGTGAATCTTTTGGACCTTCCCTTAACTTTAGAGGTAAAGAAATTTGACTATAGTTGGAATTCAATTAGAGGCTTTTGGTTAATCTTAACACATCACCTTAAAAACAAGTGGCAAATGGGTAATGAACGTGTTGCAAACTTTTGATTTCATAAAAGCCAACATAGAAAAGCACTTTTCATCTTCTACACTACCTACTATTTGCACCATGGCTAATTCAACCAATTTTAGATACTTAAGCTTAAGGAAGTTGCAAACAAGTATTTCAAATGTTGTCATAGACATCACATTTTGGTCAAATGATTGATGTCAAAAGGTGGAGCCATGCATGTTGCTATAGTTGATTTCATTGTCAACTTGAACATGTTTTGTTGGTTATCCAGGTCTTTAGCATTGAAGACTTTAGACACAAAGATTTCCACCCCATCCACCAACAGGGTTTTGCCAGAGCAAAATGTTGTTTTAATTACCTTAAAATGTTTTGGGAAAGACGTCTCACAATTTAGTTGTAACCGATATTGGGGTACACAATCCCAAAAACATCCATGATACCATGGGTTGGAAACCTCATTTTTAGTTTTCAAATCAAAGTTTTTATAGCCCTTACAACACCCACAAAACCACATAATTACATTAAAAACAAAACAAAACAAAATGAATTCAAAACAAAAATGGTGAAAACATTTTTATAGTTCCCAAATCAAAATTCTTGCAACTCATGCCCTATGACACACTCCCAAGCACTTGATAGACTCAAATGTCAATCTAAGGTGGAAACAACAAAAGGATATGGAATTGGGGCAAGCTCCTTGGTTCGCAGCACTTTTAAGGTAAAATGGTGTGTTGGAGCTCTAGGATGCGAACTAAAAAGAGTGATGAGAAATTCAATTATTCACACGGACTTGCAAACCAAACAACAAGTTAGTTAGTGCGTAGTTGAAGCATTTTTGGTGCATGGACAAGCCATTGACAAACACAAATTCACAAGATTCATCACGGCTTGGACTTGGGGGAAGCCACCACCTTCCCCCTTATAATATTATTTGTGGTTGGCCAACACCCAAATGTCATTTTGTTTCGGGACTTTCAAGCTGGAGTCTCGAAATTCCCGAAATTGGGACTCTTGCAACTTTGGAAGCCCATAATTTTGTGTGTAGGCCTTTAATTGAGGTGAGGTCTAGAGCAAAGTTGTAGCCCTTGTTGAGAAATTTCCGTTAATATGTGTCATGTCACCTGCACACAAGGAAATCAGGGCGATTCCCGACTTTTAGTGGTCGAGAGTCAAATTGGCAATTTGACTTTCGGTCCTTCTTTTAACCATAACTTATGTTTTAAGTGCCCAAATGGGTCATGAAAGCCCAATTTAAACATCAACGTTCCAAAAGCTTTTCAACAATGTAAAGAACTTTTCAATCCAATGGGTTTTGACCCCTACAATTGCCTTGTGAAAATTTGAAAGTCCATTGGAACTCCAACTCCCAAAGTGGGAGCTCACTTTGGAGTGTGGGGTTCATTCCTTCACATTTTCTTACATTATTGGGAACATGAAATGTGACTCCTGGACTTCACTCTTGGCTCGCACCTTGTCAGCCTTTGCTTTGGTTGCGAGTCCAAGGCTAAGGTTGTGACACCCTATAAACAATAAATTGCGTAAATAAAATAATGTAAAGGGGAAATTTCCAAGGATTTACCTTGACATTAATGCTTCACCTATGATTCCACAACAACAAATACATTTTCATTAACAAATGTAAGCATTATGGTCTTTGAATCTTGATGCACTGCCCATTTATGTTTGCCATTTACCTCAAAGGCCAAATGTTGAAATTTAAAATTAAAATTAGGTATATTCGGATATTTTCATGCTTACACTCAAGTAATGATTTTCAAGCCAATAAAGGGTATGTAATAAATTTGGAACATAATTCACAATACATATTGTATGAATCACCTTTGCAAACCTTGATAACAACCATGAGGTTGCATAGAAACACAACTTTCATATGTGCAACGATAATGAAAATAAAAATAAATTCCAACAAAATTAAGATGCAAGCAAATGCCAACAAAATTTATAAATCACATAAATGTTCATAGTTCATATTTGCTTGTTGGTTTGTAGGGTTGTCTATTGTCATCTTCATCGAAAATATTTTGTATTTTTCCATCAATTTTTTATTAAGGTTCAACATCGAAATCCATTTGTTTTCACATTCCGGAAAGTCTTGTTGTCATTTGTTACCAAGATTTCAACAAGTTTGTACATAAACTCTAAATGCATTTTAGGTGAATGTGCAAAGTACCTGCAAGGTTTGTAACAAATTGTGAAAGCATATGACCAAAGATAAACTTAATAAGGTTTGCATTACCAAATTAATGTGATGGGGTATACAATTGATTATTAGAGAATTAGGTGCATTGTTGTCACAAATTAGTTTTGTAACACCAATTTTTATATCTTGAAAAACATTAATGCCATCTACCCCGAAGTATATGAGTTTTTAGGCAATTTAGTTTGATGGAAAGCCACCACCTATTAACAACACCTCCATAATCACCTTAATTTAGTTATCATTCCTTAATCTGGCAACCATCCAATATAAAGAGATGAAAGTGAGAATCCTTACCCAATTTTTCACCACACAGAAAGCTTGATTTTAGCAAACAATTTATAATGGACATTGATTAGTCACTAAAGGGAATTGGGGCAATATTGTCATAGAAGGGAGGTGGTTGTTCATGTAAGTAAAAACCTATCTCCAACACAAAGGAAATTCCATCTTATGGAAAGGGAATGTTATGCATTGATATGAGGGATTATGCATTTATGGCAATACTTGCACAAGAATCATTTCACGTTACAAATTGTTCAAATGGTTAGCATGTTAGATGTCCATGGAAGAAGGGGCAAATGGATCAATTCATATGTTATAAGACTTTAGATTTAATATAATTTATTGGCCATATATGTGATATTCTAATGTTGATGCATTAAACAAACACCCAATGGGGAATGCAAAGGATGATGATGATTTTAATGTGGAGATTTGGGATGTGAACATTTTTTCATTAGCAAAAGAGAAAAATGGTTAGGTTGTAGAAGGCAAAAACCATGATTTGTGTAGCACCATGAGTGTTTTAACATTAATTATTGGAGGTTTTTTGATGATTGTTAAAGGTGGAAAATCTTCCTAGGTTAATTAACACCATGAACATCTTAGTAACTAGTTAGTTACAATGGTATATTTATTTACCATCTTCTATTTACCTAGGGGATGAAGTTAATGGGGTGGTTAATTTTTGAGGATAAGGATTGATATTTGTTATCCAATCAACTAATGGGATGTGTGAAAGAAATTAAAATAATGAGAAGATAAGGAAACCCACATGTGTTGGGCAACTTTCCTTAGTTCCTTCTTTATCCCTTGAAGAGGAAGAAGAAGGATCATTCTCATTATCATTCTCAAGGTAGCATGGTAAAAAGAGATATGGAGAGGATGGGAGAGTTGGTAGGAGAACCATGTTCTACTTGGTGTTGTACTATGGAAAATGCTTGAAGGTTGTGTGGAATCAAGTGCATTATTTCTACTTGTTTGTATTGACTTCTAAGAAAGTAGGGCAAGTAGTTCCTTCTTATTAGTTTCTTAGTTTGATTTTTTTTTCTTTTGCAATGAAATTACTCTTTATACTTGCTACCATAATATGAAAGTAGGGTTGTTGCAGGAGGGTAGTTGTTACTAAAAAGTAAAACTATGAAAATAACCATTAGATTTAAGGGTTGCAAAGGGTAGATTGATGTTGTAAATGGTAAACAATAGCTATAAGAAGTCTACAACGCTCTAGCTCTTCTTTCAAGTCTATAAATGATAATAATTGCAACACAACGATAATTTTTAAAGGATGACAACTATTCAAGGCTGGTAACTGTTGCAAGCTGGTAGCTATTACAAGAGGATAACTATTGTAAGACAATAGGTAAACAAAAGATAAATCTCTTTCATGTCTTTCTATTTTTCTTGTTATTTTTTTTTCTACATGATAACCTTTTTTATAATGGTAATTAAGTTGCTAGATCCCATGGTTTTACAATGATCATCATTTGTACATGTTGAAACAATATAAAAAAAGGGAGGTCATAAAGTAAAGATATGATGGAAGAGGAGACAATTGAATTTCGAAAAAAGAAAAGATGAGGTGGAAATATTGAAAGTAGAAAGAGGGAGTTTTTTAAAAGGAAGTTTTTGCCTTTTTAGGTTAAGTAATAAGAGTTGGAATCGACCTTTATCACACAAGAGATGGTTGAGTGCGATGAAAGATGAACAATAAATTGATTATGCAAAATTAGAAGAGGAAGAGGATGAACATTTGACAAGCACACAAGACATTGATATTTGGAATGACATTACATGTATGAACATGTTGGATGGGGGTGTTTTACTAAAGATTATTGATTCCATGGAGGTGGCACATGCCAAATTTTTTTTGGAGCTATTATTAGCGTGACCATAAACTATTTTTCAAAGGAGTTTTCATGTGAAAGCCAAAAGAAATAAATACATCAAGATATTGGTCATTTCAATGAGGTTCTGACTTTTGTAAAAATGTGTAAATGGTACTTTAACATAACAAGATTGAGGAGGTAAGGTTAGTGGTAAAAACTTGTCAATAGTGCCAAATGATGAAGAGGATAACAAATATCCATTCATTATGATGATGTAGAATTGAAAAACATTATTGTGTGTGAGTTGTTTTTTGGAATGACAATGGACATTACAAGTACATTATTTAAAATAAAAATTGGGAAACAAGTACATACTTGTTGCAAATGACCATTGTTAAAAGGGGTGTGAGGTTAAAATAGTCCTTGATCATGGAGTGACAATTACAACCTAGTTTTTGGAGGACAAAATTATTTGCAAGTGTGGTGTTTTTAGATTTATCCTCACATACAATGGAGGGGAACAATCAATGGAATTTGATGTTATGTGTAGTAATTACGGGATTATTCATTAATACATAGTAATAAAATGGCCACAATGCAACGAGATGGTGGAACATCTTATCAAAACCATAAAACATGGAGTCATTATACTTTTCTCATGCCAAAACATGATAATTCATGAGATGAACAATTAGCCAAAATGTTGTTTGGTTACTACTATTACATCTAAGTAAATATCCAATTCTCCCTTTTCATGATATTAACTAACAACACATTCAAACTTAGGGTTCATAATTATCTATAATATCTAATTGCGGTAATTGATGAAGAAGTTGATAAGGACACAATGGTGGAATAGATTGTAAAAAAGATGAAACTTGTTGCCAACATTTGTGAAAAGGTTTTGCTCAATGTTGAGAAAGCCTACAAGAAACAAAAGTGGGCATATGTTTTGAGGAAAGGTAAAAAGTCATTTGTAAGACCTATCTTAGGAGGGACCTTAGTGAAGATGAATAAATGAGGTCACAACAAGGTTATATCTTTTAGTTGTAGGGAAGGCCTCTATGTATTTGTTGGGTATGTGGATGGAAACGGTGATGTAGATTTTGATGAAAGAGGCAGAATTTGTATAATTTGTATCATCGAGGATTCAAGTGAACATTAATGGGAGTACCTTAGAAGAGATCTTGGAATGTACCATGTTGACCAAAATTGACTAAAGATGTGGGATTCAACTTTTTAAAAAGGGGAGGTTACATATGTGACCCAAAAGGACGTGGTGAATTATACAAAATTATGGATTCAATGTGAAAAGGGGACTTCAACCTTGACATGGACCAAGGATGTAAAAATGTGAATGAAAAATGGTTTAAGGTTTGGAGACATTCACATCAATTTTTTACTACAAGGAAAAAAGTTGTAGTTGTCTTTTTTCCAAGGATGGCTATGGCCATAAAGAAGGCTTATGGAAACAATGATTGTGCTATGCATGTTGTGTGTTTTTTTGTTAGCTTGACTTTAGCGTTTAATTTTTTTTAACATGTTGCTAATGCTAAAAATGAAATTGCATTGTTGAATGGCGAACTGGTGATGTTGAAGAAAGAATGGACCAAGGAATTAGTGGATGGGAATATGAATTGAAGTGAAATGAAGTAACAAGGTATGGTGAATTTAAATGTTTCGTATAAAAGAGTTAAGTCCTTGTATTTTTGAAATAGATAACATGTGTCCACAAGAGAAATAATGACAATGTTTCCCTTGAGTGATGGAGGTGTGGAGTTATAGAGGTAATTAACATCGTGCCAATATTGGACACCTTAAATTGAGTGATTTTTGTTGAAATTATTTGCTATGCCCATTAATTAGGATTAGGTCAAAGCTATGTATGATCAACAATGTTACTAAGAATCAGTTGTAAGGTGTGATGACAAAGTGAAAAGATTTGAACTTTGGGGCATTGGGCATGTAGTTGGATGAATGGGGCTTACATGGAGTGAGAAGAGAGAATTGTAAAATTGGAATCATATCCAAAGTGGGGGCACAATTTTTTTTATAAGAAACCTTAATCATGGGTAATCCCTAAGGCAAGTGAATCTTGTACTTGATTCTTTGACGTCCCTCGGGAGAGAAGAGAATTGAATATGTTAGGAAAATGGGACATAAGAGAAATGATTTTTGCATTTTGGGTGGCTTTGGCCTTGTAAGTTTTGTGAGTGGGTGGGTATGTTGAAGCTCATTTTTATTGTGGAATTGAAAATAAATTTAATTGAAATAGGCATGTGAGAGCTAAACATGAGGTTGGACTTTAGTGCTTAGTTGTGCATTACATTTTGGGTTGGAATTAAGAGTTCAAAAGATTGAAGGACAAAAAGGGTGCTAATCCTAGGCCATATCTTAAAATTTAAGTTGATTGATTGACTTGGAAGTAATAGAATTCTGTGAAACTAGATATCATAACTCATGGTGTAAATGCTCGATATCATGAGTTTCATAATTTAATGTTGAAACCTTGGAGCATAAAATCTTGGATGGAACTATTCTACATGTTTTAAGGTGTTCATGTATTTGAATTATATACAAAGAGTTTTTAGTTTGCTTGTTTTTTATTACAATGTTTTTAATATACATTAGAATAATGATATTCTACAATTATAAGTTTTGATTTGTGAATGTCAAAAGGCGTTCATAATATTTTTTGGAAATTAATTGGTAACCAAAACATATCATCATTAAAAATTTTGAGGCTACGAAAACCTACATGACATATTTAACAAAATAATGAATTAGTTAGTGGAACAATATGATTTGAAAAAGAGAAACATTACTTATGTGAAAGTTGAAGGTCTAACTTAAACATTATGACTATTGCATTAAAATTGGTTGTAAGTTGTGAAACATTAGATTTCAACCATGCATTTTCTAAAACATGCCAAAATGCAACAATGGATGAATTTTTTTTATTAAGACTTGAAATACGTATTTATCAAGTCTATAAAAGGGGACTTGCAAAAGTGTATAACCTAACCCAAGAAATATGGGAAAAATAAACAAGAATGAAAAATAGAAAAAGTATTGATTTTGGTCTTCACCTCAGAAAACAAAATACCATTGGTGAAGATAATGTAATTTCCATTTTTAAACTAGAAAAAAACTTGTATTTTATTTTTTAATAATTTTATTTGCAAGAAACAACATTGTTTAATATATTAATATAATTTTGCATATTTGCTAACAGAATCATCATGTTCCAAGACTTCAACTCTATAGCTTTGTGAGGCTATTGTTTTACGTTATAACAAACAAAATGTGTGAAGATATCTGGTTGAATGCCACTTCTTTTGACATGGCGCATTTCCTATACTATTGTTGACCATCTTCCCCCTATTGTATTTTTGTGTGTTTTAAACCAATTTTGGAGTCATTGGTTGTTAAAGGATACATTATGTTTTGTCATATCCATGAGTTTGAAATTGAGGGAAGAATTTGAAATTCAACTTCCTTTGCTAATTTAATGGAAAAATATTTAATTGTTGTTTTAACTTTTTTGGCTTCCAAAATAAAAAAAGAACTATGAAACAAAAAAACTCATCATATCTTTCCCTTGATGTTTGATTCTAGATTTTAAAAACCATTGTCTAACACCTTCATTTATTGGTTGTGAGCAAGGTGTGGTCATTGTTGAAGAACATGATAAAAAATCCTTATATATCTTATGCTTTTGAAATGTTATCGTCATTTGCACCCTTTATTTAAGTGTTAAAGTAGTGAACCAATAAATGAACTTGTCAATAGAAATATCTTGATTTTCAAAGATGGATGCAAAAGATATCCACTTGTAAGATTATAAACTTGTGTTGAAGCATGAAACCATGTGTTTCTACTATTGAATTTTTTGCTAGCCAAATCTTAAGGATAGTTGAATCACAAATTTGAGATTGAGAAGATTTTTTAAACCTAGAATACTTCCTTATTTTAAGGAGGTGTCATTTGTAATCAAACAACTTAAAAGAGTTGATTTTTGTGAAGAAAAGTTCACCCAATGATCATCCAGTTCCCCCTTTAGCTTGGCAAACTTCATTAAGATTGATGCAAACTTAGAAAAGAAGATTGAAGAGTTTGAAGAAAATTTTGAAAGGGAAAAGAGTTTTTCTCAATCTACATTTATGGACGAAGGTTGCTTTTGAGGCATTTGTGCCAAGAGAAACCTTTGCATTCACATCCTAACAAGAAATCACATGGAGTGTAAAAAACAAGCCCCAACCCAACATTCAACAATACAAAGAGATTGACAAGCTCTAATTGGACAACACACACTGTAAATAAAGTCATAACATGCATTTGCCCATCTGCATACAATTATACCTTAACATGCTTATCATGTTTGGAACCTATACTCCCTTACACTTCATTTCAAGTCATCGTCTAATCACACCATTGATGTATATAAAGTCCAAATGACTCCCACACAGTGTGTCAATTGCCATTCATTCATTGTCTAACACCTAGATACAACATCAAAAATTGAAACAAGTTTCAACTCAAATGCCCAAATAACCACAACCAAATGGTTGCGCCCTTTTTTGTACAGAGAAAACATCCATTGCATGTATGTCATTTTTATCACCGAATGAAAATGACATATACACACAATGGTGTATACCAAATAGCATTACAGTAACATATTTAAAATTGTTGATAGTCTTATGAAGGCACCACACATAGTTAAAAGGTGTGAAGGAACCACAATCTGCATCACAAAGTCATAAAGAGCAGCCAACATCAGAGAAAGAGAATAACTCTCATAAGAATCGAGAAATCTCCATACTCACTGATTAAGAAAGCCAGAACACAGTTAGAACTTTTCCTTGAAGTCAAAGAAAGACTTCCGGATAAGGACTTTCAGAAATGGGAAGAAGGAACAACAAATAAGGGATAAGCAAGAATGGAGAAACAATAAAAACGAGCAGTATGACCAAAGTTGACAGTCTCTCACGTGTTCAGGGACCATCAACAGTAACATGTATGATAGTGACTTAGTTATCACAACTTCCCCACTGACTTCATCAGCTCCAGACATAGCAACTTATCTTTTGCTCACTGACTTCATCAGCTCCAGACATAGCAACTTATCTATTGCTAGCTGACTTCTTCAGCTCCCTACAGTGTGTATATACCAGTGTAACCACTAACTTTGTGTACTGGTTTCTGTTGCAAGTCTGGAAGCAATGGGAAGACTCAGCCATGATACTGGTTAGCAACTAGCAACATAACAACAGACAGGGAAAAAAACATGAGAGAAAGAAATGTATGCTTTTAGTAAGAGTTTTGTAATCTAAGTGGTTTTACATTTTACAGCAACAGCAATGCTCTTCACTAAATAGAGAGCACCTCAAAGAAAATAGAGGTACTGGACATTCTTACCAAGAAATCTACACTCAGGAAAATTCTACATTGCTCATATAGGCTTCAAGCACCTTACACTTGCACTCAAAGCCCACAGCCTGGGTTTATACCCAATGCACAATGGCTGCCGAGGTTAGCTAGTATGGACCAATCAAATCAAAAGGCTTCTCAAGGCTTCCTTCCTACAAGCTGGCACAGCTAGTGGCCTGGTCATTGCTCCATACTGAGGACCCCTCTAAAGAAAGAAAGATCCATACACAAGGAACTGCAGACGGGTGTTCACAGATGTTCCTAATGCTGTTGCCACAAAAGCTTCAAATAATGTCTGCTTAGTCACCTCTTATGCCAGTGCTAACAGCAAGTCCCGCATACAAAAAGTCCCCTGATAGGGTCTGGTGGACTGGTGAACTTGTACAACAAAATTGGAGACTTTCAGGATAATTAGTTTCACAAACCCAAACGGCGAGGTGTCCGGAGTGGAGTCCCTGGTTCCCTGTGAGACCCTGGAGTTGAAATCACCTGTCGCTCTTTGGCACGCAAAGCCTTCTCTTTCAACCTCTTCTCTGCCTCTGCATCTGCCTGGTTTCGGCGAACCTCCTCCATCTCTTCCTCCATAGCAGTTTTCTCATCCTGTTGTTTCTTCCTCTGCTGAAGTCTTGAGGTATGAGAATCCTTGATGCTAAAAAACATTGGCCCAAGCTCTGCTAGCCAGTGTGGCTCAACTGCGGTCACACACTGCATGTATTCCTTGGAGGTTAAAACAAGCTCATGATAGACAATGTAGTCTGGTGTGTAACCCAATCCATAGAGAGCACTACTTGGATGGAGGTGACAGGGCATCCCTGTGCGACAATTCATGTACTCTCCTACACCCTTCAAGCGTGCTGCGTTGTGAAAATATGAAGAACAAATTGCTTTTCTAATCACATCCCAATCGGTCCCTGATGATGAGAGAGGTATCTTCTGGGACTTCAGAATGTCTAACAACTGTGACCGTACTTCTCGAGCCTTGCGGAGACCTTTGACATGAAGAAAATGGTCTCCACACCAATCACCCCTGTACTGGTTACTCTTCCACTGCTGATACACATTAAGAAGGGTTAAATGATCACTCTCAGGAACAAAAAATTTCTCGCGTGCTGCATCACTTTCTTCTGCCCGGTCCTTGGGTCTAAAGAATACAGAGGGCACAGAAAGCATAGACACAATTGTGAGGACCTCGTCGACACAGCTCAACTCAGCTCCCATTAACAACATCTTTGCCAGGGGAGGATCCAGTGGAAATTCAACCATTTTACGTCCTAAAGTGGTGAGGCGCCCCACGTTATCAAGTGCACCCAGAACCCATAACTGGTACATTGAATTGAGTATGTTCTCCTGGGGAGGGGGATCCATGAATGCAAACTCTAGCAGGTTATCAATATTTAGCGATTTCAGCAACAAAACAACGTTGCCCAGATTTGTCCGCTGGATCTCAGGGACTGGATTTGGTAGCATCTCATTTTGATAAGCCGTTTCAGTGAACAAACGGTAGCAAGTGCCTGGCCCAGTACGACCTGCACGGCCTGCCCGCTGATCAGCAGCAGCCCGACTGCAGGGAAAAACTTGAAGTGCATCCATACCCATTCGAGGATTGTACACTTTTATCTTGCCATAGCCGGAGTCAATGACATATAATATTCCATCCACTGTAAGTGATGTCTCTGCAATGTTTGTTGCCACTATGCATTTGCGGCCACCTCCCTCTGCCTTCTGAAAGATCTTGGCCTGGCATCAATGCAGCATCCCCAAGATAAAATCAAATCAGTACTTATTAGAATTGACAACACTTCCCTTCATGAGTCACAATCTGATGGTTTTCCCTTGTTCTCAAATCTCATTTGGTACTAGTTTCAGATTTGGACACTGTGTCCAACCCTGGGCAGCTG